>Ga0134125_10000096_pt1 | contig 130268 bp, 190 predicted proteins | sample KB31751_FD_96464 | JGI IMG/M metagenome (GOLD analysis project Ga0134125, IMG submission 96464) | Terrestrial soil microbial communities with excess Nitrogen fertilizer from Kellogg Biological Station, Michigan, USA - KB3-175-1 | ecosystem: Environmental > Terrestrial > Soil > Unclassified ...
ACGTTCATACCGATACTCACCAGTGTACACGTAACCGCTACCCCGTGCAATAGCTTCTTCGTCGTTCGGTCTGCTGCATCTCCTACCGCGACCATTGCCCCCTCACAAGCTAACTGCGCGGCATCCATAACGATAGCCATAGCCCAAGCCATCCATAGGGGCGAATGGGTAAAGACGGCGAAGCCGTCTGCTAAGTGACTCATGCTAACAGCCAGGAGCCCTGCTGCCAGGATACCCAATACCATAGCGGCACGTCGCCCCATCCGAGTACCCCTAGGGGTACGTCTAACCTTTACGCTACTCTTTCGGGTTACCTTACGGGTAGTGTTCCCTAGCTCATTCCCGATACGGTTGGCTGCAATCATGGCTCGCTCCTTGCTGGTTGTCCATTGCCCCGTTGCTGCCCCTATTATACATATCGTGTCAAGCGCGGTTTTTCTTAACTCCTTTTGCCATAAGGATTAAAAAATTTTTTACTGGTGCATTTGTACACTATATAGGGGCGAGGGGGAGGGGGTTTTACCAGCGGGCTCCCAGACCCCGCCAGGGGCGGCCGGGCGGCCGGTAGTACATGCGCAACATGGCCCTACTTTTTGGAAATGGGGACAATAGCTGAAGCTATTAGTAAATTAGAATTAATAACTCTAAAGGATATTTATATTCCCTTAAGGTTTATGATGTATATAGTATCAACTCTGAAATAAAAACAGGAGTGATTTTTAATAGAAATGGGGACATTTAATAGCTCTAATGGTAATTTTTTAAATTCCGAGCTTTAGTGAGGAATGGTGGTTTCATAGGGGAATGGGTTGAATAGATTAGGATAAGGTATATAGTAAACTAATTAATTTCATCGTAAGTAATTCTTACCTTTTAATTACAAAAATCTACCTCATAAATTCCTGTCCCATCATCTTCGCCGGTAGGAGTTATTTTTCTTCTTAATTCAATTAACCATACATTATTTTCACTTTTAAATGGTACTCCATTCACAAAATATCTAAAATAGGTTATTCCCTCTCTAAAAACCTCGGTCCCAATAGGGAAATGGGGACAACTTGGGCGAGTTGCTTTAAGCAACCTATACATGGGAGCTATGCTCCATAAAATAGGGATGGAATCTCAAAACTACTCCATTCCTAACTAATGAGAAGTGTTCTATATAGAAGGATACGTTTCCGTCAAAAGCACCGTATATTTCTTTCCTTAAAATACAGTGCCAACCTTGCCTTGATTTCTGTGGTGTCGCAGCCACAAAGAATCTACAATATTCAATATTGCCCAAAAATAATTCGCGGCCTATATAAAGGGGACAGACCGGTGGTCTAGTAAGTTTCAATAAATTATTCAGGAGTAAACTCCTTTAAAAAAGAAAGTAAATCTTCTTTATGGGCCGCCAGCCCCTTATAGCGAAGACTTTCTTCGCTCATGGATTCTATATGGGCGATTACACTTTCCCTATCTAGTTGTGCTAGCGGTACAAGTTCTTGTCTCAAAATAAATAGCAGGCTTTTGGCCTGCGGAAGTCCAATAATATATTGATGTTCCCTTTTTAAATTAATATATGGGCGAGCCTTATCAAACTTAGCTTGCGTCAGCAACGGATGGTGGTCTATATTGTCCGAAAATATTAAAGAATCTACGGTCCTATAAAACGGCCCCTTATAAATAGAAGTTGCAAGCAACTTCTTTGAAGACTTTAGAGGAAAGCTAGGTATTTCCTTATGAAGGTCATAAAATGACATTCCTATAGCTTTAGCTGGGTCCCAGCCGCTAGGCACGGCCATATTGGCGTAGGCTAAATAGTCATCACAATGAACACAAATATCCTCGGCTATAGACATACATATTAAATCTAAATCACAATATCTTCCAGCCGCGCCGAGTTTATTTATAAGTAACTCACATACAGCTTTCTCTACTTCTGGGGCCAGTTCATGTTGGCATATATATATTTTCTTAACTGGGATATCTGTTTTTCTTAATTTAATGTCGTCTAAGGCGATTTTACTAAGTGCTGGAAGCACTGAATATGGTGGAACCCTCATAATTCAATATTATATCCCAAATTAATAAGTCTACGTCCATAAGGCTCTAAACTGTAAGTCTGTAAAAAACTTTTAATTTGAACGGGCATTGTCCAATAATGTTTACAATCACCAATAATTAATTTTTCTATACATAGAATTTGATTATTTTCTATTAATACAACTTCTCTTTTATCTTTTGGGTCCCCATAATAATATAAAATCATGCCAACTCGAACAATATTATTTGGGCGAGTTAAACGTAATAAATTATTCATTGTAAAATACTACATAAGATACTAATGTACAATTTGTGGATTCAAACACTAATCGGGGATTTTGTTCTAATAATTCTTTGGGGACAATTTTTCTAATTGCTTCCCAGAACTTATAAGTTGCCAATAAATTATGGCCGCGTTCGCTCATCATTTCCCAATGAAGTTTATAAATCTCTTCTAAGTTTTCTACTGGGATTAGCCACCGACCGATTTCGTTGGGGCCTTTTGTGGGTTGCAATGTTTCTTTTTTACTAAAAAACCACATTTTTACTCCTATTTAAGTTCCGAACCATAATTGCTCAATATTCTATATTTATTGCCAGTAAATTTTCCAATTACTATCCGACCCCTTGCGTCAGGTGGTCTGGTAATTTTTAAAATCTGGTTCACACTGGTCCCCCATCTTCACGATGTAAATTATAAGTAAAAGCTTTTATGATATCTCCAATCCTGTAGAATGTATAATTAGTTTTTAATACTTCACAAGAAATTCTTCTATCTCCACCGTTGCCATAAGGTTCCGAAAGAGCCCGGTAAATATTTCCGGTTTTGTGACTTATAAGTATGGACCCCGTGAGACCTTTAGGTCTAGTTAATTTCAATATAGATTTCATGAATTTCCCTTATTGAGTGTTGGTCCACCCCTTGATAAACTCAGGAACCTTATATCTTGTTTTATATAACTCCATAAAAGTTCGTGACTACATGATGAATATCTATCTATATCTACTTTATTGTCATAAATCGAACTTGTCGCTATATAATAATATTCTTCTTGAGAATTAATATAAAGTACAGTACCGGGCCTTACCTTCATACGTGTAAGTTTTAATAATTGATACATTTGTTTATTTTCTCTACAAGTTCTATAAAATTATTGGTCTCAAATTCAAAATGGTCATTCTGACCATAGATATCTTCGCCATTCCTTTTAATTAGGGCTGTTCTCATCCCTACCGAGCGGGCACCGCGTAGGTCGAAATTATGGGCCGCACACATAAGCGTCTCACTAGGTTCTACGCCTAAAGACTTACACGCCCCCAAATATACCTTAGGGTCTGGTTTAAAAGCACCGAAGTCTGTAGACGAAAAACAATAATCAAATAATCCATATCTTCTATTAATAGAACATAGTATCCTGGGGGTTGCATTTGATAATGCTACCGTAGGTATTTTAAAATTTTTAATAAAATAACTATCCTCCCATAGAGGGGCAAACTCCATAGCATTAATAAATTTATCATAGTTTTCGGGGCTAAGATAATCTTTTAAAGCTTCTTCAAAATTCAAATCTTGATAGTTGTGAGCGACCGCCCCATAGGCCCTTAGAGTTTCTTTTACCTTGCTTTCGGTTCCGAAAGCTTGTAATAAAGAATATTGAACGTTTACTAACGTTCCAAAAACATCAAAAAAAATATAACGAATTTTCATAAAAGAGGTTTCCCGTTTTCTCGTAACATATTATCCGCCGAAAACATACCAGTTTCACTAAATTGTCTACCGCCCGGCTCTAGTTGATAATGTCCGATTGGTTCCGAAGTATCTCTATATATAGTATTGTTTTGATATCTATCTAATTCAAAATATCCATCTTTTTTAAAAGAAACAATTATATAATATTGACTCCCGGTACAAGGGCAATATATTTTATCGCCCACTTTAATAATTGGGACCTTTGGTCTAGTAATTCGCAAAAGATTATTCATCAGAGTCTAGCTATAACAGTAAAGAGTTCACTCATATAGTCTACAACGAAATTAAATATACCGGGGCTAATATTTTCGCTGTTACCAGCTATGTTTAAAACTTTTATATTCTTTTCAATAATCCAATTTATTACCGTTTCAATTGGAAGAGCGTTAGTTATATTAATATCTAGAAACGGTTTATTATAGCAAGATATAGCTCTTTCCGTACAAATTTCGCCCGGCGAATTAAAATTACTAGCGAATCTTAATGTCCCGTCAGAATCTCGCGCGTTCTCATAGGTGCGGGGCGCATATTTGGAGGAACTATGCTCGGTTACACCATACCTCTCAGCGTACTCCGGCTTTGGTCCTTCTAAAGTAATGAACCCTTTCGGCATAACGCCTCCGGTTTTATAACCAAAACTTTGGCCGACATGTAACCCCGCCAAATCAGCGCCGCACTGACCACCGCTACGAATTTTTCTTAACGGAAACCGCCATTTATATTCGGGCACTTCTATTTTAGGTCCTACTTCGATTTTTCGTTCTTCAAATATTTCATCAGACGCTACTGCTTCCCAAGGATAACTAGACTCTCCGTTATAGTAACCAACAGTCCAAGGTTCAGTTGGACCATCCTTGACATATTCTTTACCTGACCAGACCATAAATCTAATTAGATAATATCCTTTATCTCTCAAAATAATAACCCTCCTCAATTAAATAAGGACCATCTGGTACTATTCTATTTTCATTTAAATATCCATAAAAACTATTAGAATCTGGCAAATTATTATTAATATTCCAAAGTATTACTTCTTTATTTTCATAATCTATACTTTTAAGTTCAAATAAGCATGGTCCTGTACGAAAATATGTTAAGAGCCCAGGTTCTATAAGAAAGGGCTGCCCCCTCGTAAGTTTAAGCATCTCCCTCATATAGTAAATCCCAACTCATCTAGAGCAGGACCTCCTTGTTCTAAAGCCCAATATTTAAAGAATGATTCCTGTTTTTGCCAATTAATTATAGAACTTCCTTTTAATTGTTTCATGTATATGAATTCGTTAGTTAATTGATGAACTATCCAAATATGTTCTTGGGCTCTAAAATAAAGAGGTTGTCCTTCATACAATTTATTTTTAATTGGTCTAGTTATTCTTAATAAATTATTCATCTTCAAACCTATAACCTAGCTCAGCTAGGGTTGGCCCACCTATTTCTAAATGATTTTTATGTAAAACTCCCTCGCGAGTATTTCCAGTTTGACAATTATGCGTTAGATTTTTAATTTCGACCCAATTTATTTTTAAAACTTTAACTATTTCATACTCATCTGTCCCGGTTACAAAAAATGTTCGGAGGCCCGGTTTAATAATTTTTGACTCGTCCCGAGTCAATTTAAGTAAAGCTTTCATCTACTAACCTCATTTGATTTATTTCTATACATTGTTCCCATAAGTTAGTTTTACAAAGAACTTGTCCACAATCTTGTCCTGGTAATATATAAAAAATAAAACCTGGATTTATCTTAGATATAAATAAAATATAATAAGTATTTCCTACTATATATTTATATTTTTGACCCACCTTAGGAAACGGTAGTCTGGTAAGTTTCAATAAATTATACAAGGATGAATCCTTTAAGGTCAAGCATTGACCGGCTCCTTTATCTTTCGACCAATCTTTTCAAAATTAATATCGGCATACCAGATTACGGTCCCCGGAATCAACCAGCTACAAGGCCAGTCTTTTTTTAGATATTGGGCCACAATCCATATGGGCGAGCCTCGCAGGCGAACCCAGTAAAATCCCGGCTGTCTTATTGAATTTCCCACCCTGTCTCTCCTAAAGTTGGCCCATCGAGATAAAGTTTAAAGTGTCCTATATTACCAGTTTTGGTTGTGAAATCTTTTTCTCTACTATCAATTCTTATAGCATCTGCAATTAACAAATTTTCATTAAATTCTGTAATTACATGGCATAATTGTTTATTACAATCACAATATAAGGTCGTTCCGACCGTTAAGACGGGTTTTGTGGGTCTAGTTAATTTAAGGAGATTATTCAAAGGATAAATCCTTTCCATATCCCATTTCACGAAGCGACGGACCATTTGGGGACAAACTTAATGTGTCAAGATTTGACCACCCATTACCTTTATAATGTTGAAATCCATTAGTTTGAAGAATCGTTCCTTCTATTGAATATCTAATACCATCATCTTCAAATTCTATAAATTTAAAAGTTTCATTTGAAAGGAAAGTCCAATAAGTAATATTAACTTTATATAATCTAGCCCCCACAGGAATGGGTTGAAGAGGGGGCGGTCTAGTGAGTTTTAGCAAACTCCTCATGAAGATAATCCTTTTGGTCTTATAACTTCTGGCCCAACTTCTTCAATATATTTATCGTTATAAGGTATTGGGTCACCTATTTTTATCCAGCAAGGATATTTTTCATTCCAAGATGCAATTTCCCACCGACATGTTTCATGAATATCACCAAATTGTTGGTATTTTATTTTTACCCAATAATAACCTGAAGTTCTCATGACTTAAATATCTTCTCCATTTCCCACAATATTTTATCAATATCTTTCCCTAAACGAGGAGTGGCTATTAATCCCGCCACCCATATTAGACAAACAGCAACGTACATTAAAACCAACACAAAGGAGTTTTGAATTACAAAGAGTAATTTACACATTTTATCTACCTTTCGGCCTCCCCACCCGTTTTTCTATTCCCATTCGTTGACGCATCTTTTTAACCGCCCAAATAGATACTGGCGACCCCCTCATTTGGGTTAGTATAGATGCTACCTTCCTATCTATTATAGAGTGCCCAAGCTCTTTTATCAACGCTAACTCTTTATCTGACCACATTTAGATGTCCCCTTTCTTTTAGGTGTATTATACCACGGGACTGCGCCCATGTCAAGAAGATTTTTTAATTTTTCTAAAAAAGATGGCCCAAAAAGTGGTTATCATTACTATATTAGTTATACACGGAGAACACTATGACAAATATTAGGTCCGAACTAATAATTAAAGAGTCAGCCGAGTTAGAGTCTGTACTTGCTTCCACGAAAGAAAGTGTGGAACCCGACTTTAGCACTATGACAGAAAAGGAAGTGGAAGCATGGATATTGGCCCACACGAAATCTCAATAATAGAGAAAATTTCTAAACGTTTCTCAAAAAAGTTCCGGTTCGGCTATCACGACACGGAAGATATAGAACAACAGGCGGCCCTTTATGCCTTAGAGGGGATTAAGGCTTACCTACCAGAGAAGGGTGACCTTGAAAATTTCCTCTGCGTTCATGTTCGTAATCGTTTGATGAACTTCAAACGCGATAACTACTTCCGATTGGACGCGCCATGTACTGGCTGCCCCTTTAATAAAAACGACGTTTGTACCGCCTTTGAGGACAAGATGGATTGTGAGCTATTCGCCGCTTGGCTACGGAAACGTGAAGTTAGGAAGAACCTAATGAACCCGGCCGAATCATATTACGAGAGCGGCAGCCACGCCCCTAATGAGATTGACCGCCGCGAAACCCTTTCCAAGATTAATTCCCGGTTAGACCCACTTCTTCGGGCCGATTTTCTCCGCATCCTTGACGGGGTGGCTGTCCCCAAACATAGAAAGAATAAAGTTAGGCAAGCTGTTCAGGAGATTTTAGATGGTAAAGCGTAAATATTTAACAAATCAGGAGAGTGAGTTCATTCGGGCAAACTTCACCACCATGACAGACCGCGAAATCGCGGAAAAATTAGACCGGCGCGTCGCGACGGTAACTAAATTTAGACAGCGGTTCGGTTTAAATAAGCCCGATACCCCTCAGGGTAAGATAAGAGAGAAGGAGGTTGCCCCGGAGGTTAAGTTTGAGGAAGAACTTACCCATAGTGTCCATTACTTCGAGTTAAAGAAGATGTTTTCGGACGATGAACTAAAAAAATATATCCGGCGGTGGGTCGAACTTAATATGCAGTTCTCGAAGGAGGGGTTGTTAGCTAGTGAGCGCGAACAGTTGTCCCAACTTGTTAGATTGGAAATTTTAATTGACCGCAACTTTGTCGAACAGCGCCAAGCTATAGAGGAGGGCGAACGTCTTGAAGTGCTGATACACTTGGAAGAGAAGAAAAAGAATAAAAATATTGATTTAATCATGGATTTACATGCAAAACTTGCAATGGTCCTCGGTTCAGGAAAGGCTCAACGGAAAGATTTGTTGGACATGCAGGCCAAACACGGCACTATCTTGAAGGACCTTAAAGCTACCCGCGACCAACGGGTTAAGGCAATTGCCGACAATAAAGAAACTTTCATGGGTTTCGTAAAAACTATTATGCAGGAGGAAGTAAGGATTAAAGAGGCTAGGGCGATGGAATTAATGAGGTTAGCAGCGGAAAAGAAGGAAAGAGAGATGATGGAACTATTCGATTATGGTTCGGAGATAGACCGTCTTTTGCTTAATCATGTTAGTGTAAGTCAAGAAGAATCTAGAGAGGTAGATAATGATAGACAAGAAAACGTACAGGAATAATCCATATTCAATTGTTGGACAAATTTTTGAACATTTATTGGTATTAGATTTTGTAGGCATTATTAATAAACGTAAAACTTTTAAATGTTTATGTGATTGTGGTAGAATAACAAATGTTAGAGGAGACTATTTACTTAATAATTTTACTAAACGGTGTCAAATAGGAGGTTGTTCTAAACACCATTTAAAGGGTCAAACTATAAATAGGTGGACAATTTTAGAATTTTCTAGAATGAGAGGTACACGTCAATTATGGTGGTGTAAATGTGATTGTGGAAAAATTAAAGAAAAAGGACTTAGAGAAATAGAACAACATAAAAGTAAGTCGTGCGGCTGTTTTTCTGTTGAAGAGTGTGTAAAACGAGTGTTAAAAGATTTAACGAATAAAGAATATCCAGGTTTTAAGGTTTTGAAACGTTCAGAGAGTTGGAATAAAAGTCAATTAAGATATTTATGCAGGTGTAGATGTGGCAATGAATTTACTGCACAAGGTCAAAGTATTAGACAAGGTATAACAACGGGATGTGGTTGTTTTAAAGCAATTTTACATAAAAGCAGATTATCTCAATTAGAAAAATTAGGTAAAAGTGATAAACAAAGAGTCAAATATAAAAAGAAATATAAAATTTGGAAAGATGAGGTTTTTAAAAGAGATAATAGGAGTTGTGTAGTATGTGGCAATAAATGTTCTACTATTCATGCCCATCATCTTAATGGATTTCATTGGTGTACTTTTAGAGAAAAATTTGATATTAATAATGGTGTTACTTTGTGCGGCGAAAAACATGGATGTCATATGACTTTTCATAAAATATATGGGACAAAGTATAATACTAAAATTCAATTTGAACAATTTTTATTAAATTATAACGAACAGCAGGAATGGCTTAGACAAAACAATATTATACTAGCTTTATCGGATAATAAAAATGGTAACAGTGTCACAGAAGGAAATGGCAGCGGCTTGGCTGACGCATCAAATGTTGAACGAGTCGGGGCGGAAGATACTAGTTCGCGCCCCATTGGAGGAGGGGAAAATATTAATCAAGGAAGTGGCGGCCCGGCTAGCTGAGACGGAACTTTCCTTTAAATTTATGATAACATCTAACGATAATCAACTGTATTTTCGCTCTAACAAAATTTTTCTTAACTTTAACGACGATAATTTCACACACCGATTAAATCTGGGGGAATAAAATGGAAAATAGGAAAGCTGCTGTAACTGGTGCAAATGGACAAACGGGCTCATATCTTTGTGAACACCTCCTTGAACGTGGATATAGGGTTTTTGGCATCGTAAGGCGGTCCAGTACCGACACCACTGAAAGATTAACTAATATTTTAAATAATCCAGATTTTGAATTAATTACTTGTGATATTACTGACGGACCCGGAATTACTAATATTATAAGGACTACAAAATGTCACGAACTTTATAACTTGGCTGCGCAAAGTCATGTTGGAATTAGCTTTACGGCGGCCCATAGTACATTCGAGGTAACTGGGGCTGCTATTATTCACCAACTAGAAGCTATTAAACAATTTTCACCTAATACTCATTTTTTGCAAGCCTCTAGTAGTGAAATTTTTGGAACCAACGGAATAGAAACTGGGCAGAATGAAGATACTTCATTTGCTCCGCAGTCACCCTACGCGGCGGCAAAAACATTCTCAGAACACATGGTTAAAATTTATAGACAGGCTTACAAACTCCATATTTCTTCAACGATTGCTTTTAATCATGAATCCCCTCGTCGTGGGTTGGAGTTTGTCACTAGAAAGGTTACTAACTATATCGGAAAATTAAAAAATGGATTAATTAATGAACCGTTAAAATTGGGTAATTTAAATGCGTATAGGGACTGGTCCCACGCAAAAGACGTAGCGGCGGCTATGCATCTTGTAACTCAATATAAAACCGCAGATACCTACGTTGTTAGTAGCGGCGAAACATATTCGGTGGAACATTTTGTACGATTAGCATTTAAACTTGTCGATTTAGACTGGAAAGAACACGTTGTTATTGATAAAAATCTATTTAGGCCATTAGAAGTTCCATTTTTGAAAGGCGATTCTACTAAGATTAGAACCCTTTTAGGGTGGAGACCAAATTATTCATTTTTGGAGTTATGTCAAGAAATGATAGATAGCGACATTCAAAAATATGGCAAAAAAACGTCGAAGACTTCGCAAACGTCGCCCGTATTCCAAATATAAATATAAGGGTCCTAGTAATCGTAACTATAAAGACCCTAGATATGTAGCTTTTCGGCGAGCGGTTAGGAACAGGGATAAATGTTGCCAATTCCCCGGTTGCCGATATAAAGGCAAAAGACTTGAAGTCCACCATATATGCAAATTCAGTGATTATCCCGATTTAAGGTACTTGTCCCCCAATGGGGTGGTACTATGCCATTCCCACCATAAATTTGTAACCGGGCATGAAGAAGTATACGAGGCTTTATTTAAAATGATTGTGGAAATAAATGAAAGGAAAAATCGTGGACCCCATAATTCTATTTAGACAATCTTTAGCCGAAGAAGGTGAATTACAAGCTATACAAAAATGTTTTCCTAGTTGTTTTTATAGAAGTTCAATACCAAAAGGTTCTTTAGTTATACCACGATATTCTGCTTTGCCCTATTATAAAGAACTAGAAATGGACGTTAATGCCTTAGGTTCTTCTTTAATTAATAGTTATGAGGAGCATAATTGGGTAGCAAATTTTTACTATTATGAAGTTCTAAAGAACTTTACCTTTGAAACATGGGACGACACCAATTTCTACAGGGCTCCCGAAGGAGCCTATGTTGTTAAGGGCAGAACCAACTCTAGAAAACAGAATTGGAACAAACAAATGTTCGCGGCATCTAAAAGGGAAGCGATAAATATTGCGGCGGAACTTGCCGGCGACAGTTTAATCGGCCCACAAGGTATAATTTACCGAAAGTACGTTCCATTAAAAACTTATGGCTATGGATTTAATGGATTACCTTTTACTAACGAGTGGAGATTCTTTTTTCTTGGTAAACGAATGCTGAGTTGTGGTTATTACTGGTCCAATTCAGAAACTCGCCCCGCAAAGTGCCCACATGAATGTATAGCTTTCGCCCATGAAGTTGCGGACGCCACCCACGAATTTATTCCTTTCTACGTTTTGGACATTGCCGAAAAAGCTGAAGGCGGCTGGATTTTAGTGGAGATTAACGACGCCTCGATGAGCGGTTTGAGCGATAATAACCCACACGAACTCTACTCGAATTTAAGGAAAAGAGTATGTCAAGAATACTTCATTCGCCCAATGATTTAATTCGCGTTTATAATTTAATTAAAGAAGAGTGGGGTGAAAACTATGCTAACGAATTTTTTAAAGAATTTAAAACTTGCGATAATATTAATAAAACAATTCTCATTGCTCTTATTGATAATTCCATTGTCGGTTCAGCCACTATTGTTAAATCTGAGATTGATTTTGACCTTTGGGGAATTACTTGGGTAATAGTAGATAAGGCCCACCGTGGAAAGGGAATAGGGAAAAAACTTATTAATGATTGTGAACATTTAATAAGACAATTAGCGTTTTGTCGCTCTCAAAAGTCTATTTACGTTGAACTTACCACTAATAAACCCACCTTTTATGAGAAACTTGGCTATAAACAAATAACTGAAATAGGTAAGGGACAAATGATGATTAAGGAGATTAAACCTTGGAAATTCTAAGGGTCGATGTAAATAAATCTGACTTTGTACTGGATTTTATTAAATCTCTATACGGCGAAGACGCGCAGCGTTACTTTAATTTAAATCATTGTAACCCATCCTCCATTATTTTCATTGCTCGTAAGAACGAGCAAATAGTTGGTACAGTATGTATTTTTAAATCCCGTATAGACGTGGCCCTTTGGGGTCTTTCTTTTTTAGTGGTATTACCGGAATTTAGGCGTCAAGGCATTGCAACAGCGTTGATAAAAGAATGTGAACAAACTATTATAAAATGTGCCCCATACCCTCAATCAATCTTACTTTCTGCTTACCGACCCGATTTATATTTAAAACTGGGTTATACCAGGATATGCCGGGCTAATAATAACTATTTAATGTTTAAGGCTTTTAATGGAAACTGACTTCCTCATCATCAGGGACACTCGCGAACAAAAAGGACACGGTTATTACTTCGACAATATGGTCACGGAAACCTTAGATGTAGGTGATTACTGCATAAAAGGTTACGAAAATATAATCTTCTTAGACCGCAAAGCCTCAATTCTTGAATGGGCAAAAAATATTACCGAAGCACGGTTTGAGCGAGAACTTGAACGGGCCATGAACCATCGCTATAAATATTTACTTTTTGAATTCTACGCTGAGGAACTTACCAATTTTCCTCACGGTGTTTCCATACCATATAACTTGCGCGGCAAGTTGAAGATGAGTGGGGCATTTCTATTAAAAAGAACTTTTGAACTTTGTGTTAAATTTGGAGTTGCACCTATTTTTGCTGGGACAGCCGGGAAACAATTTACTAAAAGTTTATTCAAACGAATTTACGAAAAGGAAACCACATGAAAAAAGAAGGATTAATGAATCCTGACATTATTCAGGACTTGTTAACCTTTGCACACCTTGAACTTGGCGATACTTCTAAAATTATAACTAAAAATCCCTTTGAAGAATTTCCCAATGAATATTGGTTAGACCAGCCTCATCTCGCAGTAACAAAACTCATGATGAATTTGGACTATCTTCCCTTTATTTGTAAACATATACTCAACATAGAAATTTTGCCTTTCCAACATGTAGTGATTCGCGAGCTATGGAATCGTCCCTTTCCAATGTTAGTAGGAACAAGAGGCTTGAGTAAAACGTGGCAGCTAGCAGTTTATTCATTGCTTAGAGCTTTGTTGATTCCTGGGCGAAAAATTATTATTTGTGGAGCCGCATTTCGTCAAGCAAAACTTATCTTTGAATATACCGATACCTTGTACCGCAATAGTCCAATACTAAGAGATATATGTTCTGGCTCCATCCGGGGGGGTCCTCGTCGCGATATTGATAGAGTTCAATTTACTATTGGAGAAAGTGAAATAACTGGGTTACCTTTGGGGGACGGTTCCCGTATCCGTGGCCTCAGGTCGCATGATACGATTTGTGACGAGTTCAGTTGCGTCGGCGTAAACTCTTTAGTAGAAACAAGTTACGGCATCGTTCGGATACAAGATACTAAGGAAAACTTCAGAGATTTAGAATTAATTAACAGAAACGGTATGTATGAAACGCCTATTTTGTTTAATGAAACTCCTCCGACAGATGCTTATAAAATTACGGTAAGAAATGGGTATAGTTTTATATGTTCGGCTCATCATCAAGTTGAAACAACGGATGGATTTAAGATTGCTAAAGATTTAACAGAAAACGATTATTTGTGGTTTGATAATAAATATAAGTTTCCAGAAAAATATATCCAGTATAAGGATATTACAGTAGATGAAAATTTGGGTTGGTTAATGGGTATAATTCAAGCAGAAGGATGTTTGACGGGAAAACATCATATTTCGGTTCATATGACAGATGCAGATTGTATTAATAGAATTATTGATTCTGTACAAATGATTGATTCTTCTATAAGTAAAAGTTTTTATACTAGAGACGCATATATTGATAATAGAGGTTGGAATTGTAAAGAGGCTTATACAACCCATATTTGTAGTGTGCCATTTAAACAAAAATTAGAATATTTAGGTATGGAGCCAGTTACAAGTCATTATAAAAAAGTTCCTTGGTCTATATTAAGGTCTCCGAAGTCAGTTGTTATAAGATTCCTAGCGGGTCTTTTTGAGGGGGATGGCAGTGCTTTTATATTTAAAAATAGAGATAACGATAAATCTTTAGGAGTTGCTTTTTATAGCGTATCTAAACAATTTTGTCAAGAGGTACAATTTTTATTACATAAATTAGATATAAGCTCTTATATTAATAAAAGAAAAGGTACTTTAGGAGATAAGAATGACCAACATTTAGTACGTATGAATGGCTTACATGCTAAAAGATTTATGGAATTAGTAAATATTCCAAAATGGGAACATATTCTTGAGAATTGTAGAGTTTATCCAAGCAGAAAAAAGAAAGTTATTTATTTGAAAGATAAAGATAGGTGGACTACTAGTATTAAAATAAACGGTAAATATAAACGTTATGGTACTTACAAAACTAAAGAAGAAGCTTTAGAAGCATATGAAAAGAATAACCAACCTTTAAATTTACCCGTGACTAAAGTAGAAAAATTAGAAGGAAAACACGTTTTATATGATTATGGGCTTCCTTTTACTCATAGTTTCTATGCAAACGGTTTTATTCAACATAATTCTATTCCGCCCGAAATCTACAGCGTTGTAATTGCCGGCTTTGGGGCTGTGTCTTCAAATCCTGTGGAAGCATTTAAGCAATCAGCAAAAATAGAAGCTTTAAATAAATTGGGGATTGAAAATCCAGAGGACGTATTAGGTGTTTCGTCAATTGTTCCTAACCAATCTATTATAGCCGGAACGGCAAGTTATGCTTTTGAGTCATATGGTCGTTACTGGCAACGTTATAAAGCTATTATAGAATCTCAGGGTGACCCAGAAAAATTAAAGGAGATTTTCCACGGAGAGGTTCCCACTAATTTTAATTGGAAAGATTATTCGATTATCAGGATTCCTTATCAGGCGTTACCCAAAAATTTCATGGACGAAAAAACAATTATGAGGGCAAAGGCCACTAGTGAGCCGAGTCAGTTCGCGAGGGAATATTTAGCCTGTTTTCCCTCAGATAGTCAAGGGTTTTTCAAGCGTAGTTTAATCGTTCGTGCTACGGCCCGTATGGATAACCCTTTAGTACTTCAAAGTGGTCCGGTTAAGTTTGAAGCTACCTTAAATGGGAGTATGGATAGGAAATATATTATAGGTATTGACCCTGCTTCAGAAAAGGACAACTTTGCCATAGTTGTATTAGAAATTTGGCCCGACCATAGAAGAGTAGTATATGGGTGGACCATAACTCGCCAGTTGTATAAACAGAAGATTAAAGAAGGGGCTGCGCCCGAGTTGAATTATTATGATTATTGTGCTCGAAAAATTAGAGATTTAATGAAGGTATTTCCCTGTGACAGAATCGCCATAGATAGTCAGGGTGGTGGTATTGCGGTTATGGAATCTCTTTCTGATAATTCTAAACTTCAGGAAGGTGAAAGGCGCATCTGGCCCTTGATTAATGACGATAAGCCAAAAGACACAGATAACTATGAGGGTTTACATATTGTAGACGTTATAAACTTTTCTAACGCTCAATGGGTCAGTGAAGCCAATCATGGATTAAAACGAGACCTTCAAGATAACATGTTATTCATGCCTTATCTAGACCCGATTTCGTTAGAATTAGCACATATAGAAGATGAGAAAAATTCGCGACATTATGATACGCTCGAAGACGCTACTATGGAGATTGAGGCTTTGCGCGACGAACTTTGTACTATTGTTATGACCTGTACTTCTTCTGGTAGAGAAAGCTGGGATACGCCCGAAACCAAAACAGAGGGCTCTAAGAAGGGAAGGTTAAGGAAAGATAGATATTCTGCCTTATTAATGGCGAACATGACAGCACGTCAAATTCACAGAGCCGAACCCGTTGCCGAATACAATCCCGCTGGTGGTATAGCTGGGCAAGCTAGGGGGAACAGGGGCAATTCACTTTATGTAAACGCGCCCGCCTGGGCTAAAGACTATGCCTCCCAAGTTGGAGTAAATAGACACCATTCCGGTCCCGATGGAACGAGGATATTTTATTGAGCTACGCTCTTCACTGTGGGGACTGCCTGTCCCTAATGAAAGATATACCCGACGCTAGCGTCGATATGATTTTATGTGACTTACCCCATGGAACTACAGGGTGTAAATGGGACTGTTTAATACCCTTTCAACCTTTGTGGTATCAATATCGGCGAATTGTTAAAGATTGCGCAGCAATCGTTCTATTTGGCTCACAACCTTTTACCACTAAATTAATTAATAGTAATATAGACATGTTTAAATATGAGTGGATTTGGGAGAAAAGTCGTGTAACGGGTTATTTTGACGTTCAATATCGCCCCATGAAACAACACGAAAACATACTTATATTTGGAAAGGGAGGGGTTTCCAACTGTTCTAATCCAAGAATGAACTATTTCCCGCAAGGTACTAAAACTTTGACTAAACCCAAAAAGCGCGGCACAAAAAAGATAGATGCTTGTAGCCGGAGTGGAATTAAAGGGAAAGGCGAACAGACACAGACAAACTTTCCTCTATCTATCATTGGTTTTGATAGTGTTACTAAAACTCTTCATCATACAGAAAAGCCGGTTCCTTTATTGGAATATCTTATTAATACTTATACCAAAAAAGGCGATTTAGTCCTAGATAACTGTATGGGGTCCGGTTCCACGGGAGAAGCGGCTTTGAAAACTGGGCGACAATTTATAGGTATGGAAAGGGATGAAAAGTATTTTAAGGTGGCTAGTGATAGACTTTCTGCCTTATCGGGCTAGTCCGGTGTATTCCTAATAAGATTACTAATCCCATTAACTGAGTATGTTTTATGCCACATTACAAAGATGGTACAGAAGCTAAGGTGGGCGACTTAGTTAAAGGTAAGGGGTACAATGTACCACATGAGATTATTGGCAAAGTAGTAAATGTTAGACAGGGGGAAAATTGCACCTTATCTATTGCTTTTGTAGGTATATCCACCCCAATTTATGCGGGTGTTAATGATAATTTAGGAACCCCGTTTGCTCGCTGTCATGTAATCGCCGATATTGAATATGGTGACACAAACTGTTTCGAGAAAATTTAAAGGGAGTTAATTATGAAGAAGTTCATCCTCGCGATTGTTGCACTTTCTCTTATCTCGGGCGTTGCAGACGCCGGTATTTTCCGCCGCTCGCGTTGTCGTGGCTGTTGTGGTAAAGCCGCTGTTTCTCGCGTCCATCGTGGGCCGGTAGCTCCAAGTCCGTGTGCTAATGGTTGTTGCGGGAGACGCTAATTAGTAAATCTCGGGGCATACAAAACGCCCAACCTGCCGATTCAAGTCTATATAAAACTTGGGTTGACGGGGACCAAAAATCTATAAATACGGCTTGTGCGGCTCTGAATAATCCTACTACAGAGCACGCTATCTATCATTCCCAAGCTGCTACGTATTATCGGAACATTGAGCCGAATACGTCTGTTCGCACCGGGTTTAACCGGGAATCTTATGAGCGGTTTCGTATGGGAGAGGCAATGCCGTGGCGAGACCACGACATTATTCTTTCCTGTATGTCAGCATATCATAAAACGGGTATTGTTCGTAATATTATAGATTTAATGGGCGATTTTGCTTGTCAAGGAATTACCTTAGTTCACACTGACCCTAAAATTCAAAATTTCTATAGGAATTGGTTTAAAAAGGTTAATGGGCCAGAACGCTCAGAACGTTTCTTAAACTTATTTTATCGTTGTGGAAATGTAATTGTAAGACGTGGAACCGCTACTTTAAACGTAGGTGATAAGCGCAAAATGCGTGCGCGGGCGGACGTTGTAACTAATCTTGAAGACGTTAATCAAATAGACGTTCCTAAAGAATATGTTGTACCGTGGACATATACTTTCTTTAACCCTTTGAATGTTGAAATGTTAGGGGGAGAGTTGGCCGCATTTGTGGGCGCACGCCTAATGGGTCTTAAAATACCCCCTGCTCTTTGTAACCTAATTAACCGGCCCAAACCAGAGTTCAAATATTTAATTGATAAATTACCAAAAGATATTATTGAAGCGGTTAAAGCCCCCACTAAAATGGTTATTCTTCCTCCCGATAGAACCTTCGTTTACTTTTATAAGAAGGATGATTGGGAAATATGGGCGAAACCAATGGTCTTTTCTGTTTTGGAGGACCTTATTCTTTATGAGAAGATGAAACTGGCTGATTTAACGGCTTTGGATGGGGTTATTTCCAATGTGCGAATTTGGAAACTTGGGGATTTAGAACATAAGCTTATGCCAACTTATGCTGCTATTGATAAATTATCAGGTATTTTGGCCAATAATGTGGGTGGCGGCACTATTGATATTATTTGGGGTCCTGAATTAAGTTTTGAACAACATATCCCTGACGTATCCAAAGTTCTCGGGTCTGAAAAATACGTTTCGGTTTTAAATGCTATCAAAGACGGGCTAGGAATTCCATCTACCTTAACGGGCGGTAAGGATTCTCTCAACGCAGCCTTCTTTGGACTGAAAACTTTAATTGAACGATTGGAATATGGGAGAAAGGCTCTAAATACATTCTGGGAACAAGAGGTAAAAGAAGTTCAACGAATAATGGGTTTTAAAGACCCACCCACTATTCAATACTCTCAAATGTCATTCTCAGATGAAGCCGCCGAGAAGGCCCTCCTTATTCAACTTGCCGATAGAAACCTACTAAGTTGGGAAACTCTTACAGATAGATTTGGGGAAGACCCAGTTATTGAGGAGGCCCGGTTAATTAATGAGAAAAAGATGCGTAAACAGGGCGGACTTCCAAATAAAGGCGGTCCTTTTGATAGCCCCCTTATGGATGAAGAAAATGAACAAAGATTAAAGGAAATTGCTCTTCAAAATGGACTAGTTAACCCCTCTGAGGTTGGATTAAAATTAGATGAAAACACTGAGGGGCCTAGACCGGTCGAGTTAGAACAAAAGGGAACTACTGATAAACCGGTTGCGCCTTCAGGAAAGAACGGGCGACCTAAATTTAAAAAAGACACCAAACCTAGGGATAAACGCACACACAAGAAAGATATTAGTAAGGCGGCCCTTGATACTTTTGTTTGGACTAGAGACACCCAAGAGTTGGTCAGCGCGGCCATAACGCCCAAATATTTGGAAATGGTAGAAAAGAGGAATGTTCGGTCTCTTACAGAAAAAGAATTTGCCGACCTTGAATTGGTTAAGTTTAATGTTCTTTCTAACTTAGAACCCTATATTAGACCTACCGAAACAGATATTTTTACCGCCGTAGCTAAACCGGCCCAGCCGGAAATTACCAAATTATTAGAAGAAGTGTATTTAGATTTTAAGGACAATAAGGGCCAAGAGCCCACCGCCGATGAAAATAGAACTTTAATGGCTCTCGCCCTGACAATGTACCTTTCGGGAGATGACGACTAAAATGGCTAAAATTGTAATAAATACAGACACGCAAAATATGGGAATTGAAGTAGACGTGGACGGCCAAAAGATTAATGCCTCACACGTACACATTTCCTCTTACCTTTATACTACTTATGATGGCCAATCGCGTAAGTCTTATTGTATTTGTATAACAGAACCAGATAAATTGTCCGACATGACCAAGGTAACAACTTATGGCTTTTCGGACGACGACGAATACGAAGAAATGGAACTTGCCGAAGCTAAGTTTATTAAGTCTAAAGACTTGCCTGAATTTACTGAGGCTTTCCTTAAAGGACAGGTCAAACCAAAACTCAAGTTCCAAGGCCCCAAACCGGCCCGACTTGCCGACGTTGTAAAAAATTCTTTCAAAAAACGCTAAAAATTTCCCCCCTTAGATTACGGGGTGTATTTAATACATGATTCCAGTTTTCCAGTTAGAAAAAGATGCGGGCCTTGAACAAGCCATTTTGGGCAGTCAATCACTCGCATTTGTAACTGAAATTCAAAAGAACGAAGTTGTTGATAAAGTAGAAATTGCTTTAGCGGACGTTCCTGTTGAAACTATACAGGGTGTTGATAACGGCCTTTTTGTTATTAATTCTATCCTAGCTAGTGTAGGTTGGAATGGTAACGACGACGTGTTCTCAAAAGAGGAAACGTGGGCTGCTCGGCAAACGCCGGTAAACAAACCTTTCAACTTTAGACACAACGAAAAAGAAATAATTGGACATACAATCTCAAGTGCCGCTTTTGATGTTAAAGGGGCCAAGATTGTTAAAGATGAAGATTTGCCCGACGATTTTAATATTGTTAACGCCGATGTAATTTACACTACTTGGCGAGACAAAGAATATCAAAAGAAGATTGAAACTACCATTGCTGAAATCAAAGATGGTAAGTGGTTTGTTTCAATGGAAGCGTGGTTGAATGGGTTTGACTATGCCCTAGTCGCCCCAGATGGTAAAAATCATATATTGGCCCGAACGGAAGAAACGGCGTTTTTAACTAAACACCTCCGGGCTTATGGTGGTACAGGGAAGTATCAAGATTATAGAGTTGGTCGGTTAATGAGAAATTTGGCTTTTGCGGCCAAGGGTTTGGTTGAAGAGCCGGCCAATAAACGTAGCATCATTTTTGCAGAGTTAAAAAGTTTTACACAAGCTAATTTGCTTAAACAGTTTCCGCAAGAAACAATCGTAATAGCCACACAGGGAGAAGAATTAATGTCGGCTGAACTAGAGAAGAAAATTTCGGGTCTTGAGGTTGACCTTAATAAGTCTCACGAAACCATTAAGACCCATGAGACAAGTATCGCCTCTCTTAAGGGCGATAAGGAAAAGCTAGAAGCCGCTGTGGCTGAAGAGAAAAAGAAGGTGTCCGACCTTGAAGCCACTATCGCTAAGTTGACCGAAGAGAAGGCTGCCAACGAAAAGAAGCTCAGCGAAGTTACAACCGCTCAGCTTGGTTTACAAAAGCTTTATGATGAGGTTAACGCTAATCTTAAGGGTCTTCAGGTCGAAGCCATTATTAGCTCTCGCGTAACTCAGCTTTCCGAGTTCACTAAGGTAGAAGACGACGAAAAGAAGAAGTTAGGCGATATGAGCGAAGAGACTTTTGCCATGTTGCTCTCGGTTGCTAAGAAGGGCAAGGAAGCTGCTCAAGCTAGTCAAGGCCAAGTAGTTCCTACCCAGGCCGAACTTGACGCCGCTAAGGTTAAAGAAGAGGCCGCACTTGCTGCTCAGAATCCTACCGGTGAAGAGACGCGGGCTAAGTTGTCCGAGTTTCTAATGAACAAAGGTTTCGCCCCCAAAATTAGTTCCAAGTAAAAAGAGGTAATGAATAATGGCTCTGCTTCCCGACCGTCAGGTTATTTCGACTGAACTTGGTTTCTTCATGAATCAAGTTGCTGAACGCGGTGGTATTGCTACGTTGCTTACTGGCGCGTCTGGTGTTGCTCTCGATAATTCTAATGCTGTTTGCCAATATGCCGCTAATCCTTCGGGTTTGGCTCCTTTGGGTCTGCTTTTGGAAGATATGGTTAATCTTGACCTTACCAAGCAGATTCCAAATTTTTATAAGGACCAAATGCAGATTGGTAGCAAGGTTGCCCTTATGACTCGCGGTTTTGTTACCACGAATCTCATTACCGGCACCCCGGCTGCTGGTGGCCCCGCTTACCTTGGTGCTAGTGGTTATTTGACGCCGACTCGCAGTTCAAATGGCGGTACAGCCGCTACGCCCATCGTTGGTCGTTTCTGGACCAGCCTTGACGAAAACGGTTATGCCCGCGTTGAAGTTAATATTCCGATGACCCAGAACTAATGTGGAGTAAAATAAATGCCTCGTAACAGTTTCCAGTCTTCGCCTGAGTTGGACGAAATTCTTCGCCGTAGCGGTAATCAGGCTAACCGCGCCGATGCTCTTGCGGCTACCCGCGAATTGGCGTTGGCTTTGCAGGAACCTCTCCGAAAGGGCGTTCTCGCTGGTGACATTCTCGACGGCATTTATGAAACCGTTGAGCTTGCCCCAGGTGCTGTTCCCCAATTTCCTTTAGACCTTTTGGCTCCGGGTACTGAACGCAACTTTGTTGCTTATACCGTCCCCAACCAAGGTAGAATTCCTGAACGTCACGTTGAAGCTGATTACGTGATGATTCCCACTTACGAAATCGCGGCTGCCATTGACTGGTTGCTCCGATTTGCCCGTGACGCCCGTTGGGACGTTGTGGGTCGGGCTATGGAAGTTCTCCAAGGTTCATTTGTTAAGAAGATGAACGATGACGGTTGGCACACCATTCTCGCTGCTGGTGTTGACCGTAATATTTTGGTATATGATTCGGATGCTAATGCCGGTCAGTTTACCAAACGTCTTGTGAGTCTTATGAAGACGGTTATGCGTCGAAACGGTGGTGGTAATAGTACCAGTTTGAATCGTGGTATTTTGACGGATTTGTATCTAAGCCCCGAATGCATCGAAGATGTCCGCAACTGGGGGGTGGATTTGATAGATGAGTTCACCAGACGGGAGATATATGTTAATGAAGGTGCAGTCACTCGTATTTTCCAAGTCAATTTGCATGAGATTGATGAACTTGGACAAAGCCAAGAATATGAGAATTTCTTCTTGAATCAACTTTCTGGCTCTATTCAAGGTTCGGACGTTGAATTGTTGGTTGGGTTGGATTTGCGAAATACCGACTCATTCATCAGTCCAGTCAGGCAGCCCGTGGAGATAGTAGAAGACGATAGTTTGCATCGTCAACGCCGGAGTGGGCTTTACGGTTCGGCGGAATTGGGCTTTGCGGCCCTTGATAATCGTCGAGTTATTCTTGGTTCTTGCTAATAGTTAAATAAAAGTTAAAGTTAAATATAAGAAGCCGTCCAGATTTTTCTGGACGGCTTCTTTGTTTTGGGTTGATAATTTTAGGATACAGACTATAATATAACAGATTTGATAATTTTCACTTATGGGAGCATCAAGATGGGAAGACCAATGGAAAACCTTATAGGCCAAGAGTTTACACGATGGGAAGTTTTGCGTTTAGATAAAATAGAAAATGGAATTGTTTATTGGTGGTGTAGGTGTAATTGTCCAAAGAAAACGGAACGTTCTATTCCTGCTGGTAGACTAAAAAATCAAGGAAGTAAAAGTTGTGGATGTTTAATTAAAGAAACGGCAACAAAGCATGGACATCATGATTTAAGAGAATATGCTATTTGGAATTCGATGAAACAAAAATGTTTAAATCCTAAAAATAAACAATTTAAAGATTTTGGGGCCAAAGGAATAACAATTTGTAATAGTTGGATTGATTTTTCTAATTTTTATCAAGATATTGGAAATATAGAAATTGGTTTAAATTTAGTATTAAAAGATGGAGCAAATGTATTTAATAAAGACAATATTGAATTAATTACCAATAAAGAACATAGTAATAGAAAAAAGTCTAATAAACTAATTACATATGACGGTCGCTCATTATCTATAGCGGAATGGTCTAGAATTACAGGTATAAGTCAAGGTACTTTACGAGCACGTATTTTTAAAGAGGGTTGGTCAATAGAAAAGGCATTAAATGAACCAGTCAAAATATTAAGAAATATTAATGATTATAACAAAACTCTAGTTCCGGCTTCAGAAGAAGAAAAAGATAAAATTTTAGAAAAAGGATTAAAAATGTATGAAAAAACTGGAGATATTGAAGTATTAGTAGATAATGAAGCTAGAAATAAGTATAGAGAACTAAGTAAAGAATGGAAAATGAAAAATAGATATTTAACAAAGGAATATTTGTCTAGAATGATTAGACGTTATGCAAATGTGATTTCTAAATCTAAACAAAAGGGTATAAATAATTATTTAACTTTTGAAGAATTTTGTGACCTTATATCAATTGGAAAATGTCATTATTGTTTTCAACCTCTCAATCCAACTGGAAGCGGAATTGACCGAAAAGATAGTTATCAAGGTTATTCAATAGATAACTGTGTACCGTGTTGCGCACGTTGTAATAGTGCTTTCGGCAGAAACTTTACCTATGAGGAAAAGCTCGTTTTAGCAGAAACTATAAGAAAGATTGATGAAAGCCGGGAAATTCCGGCCTAGAATAATATTATATAATTTTTCTTAACTAGGGCTCCTCCGGGAGCCCTTTTTCATTTTATAGCGGCGATTGCTGCTTTGGTGTATAAAGCCCCTAGTGGGCTCTCTTTTTTACCTATGGTTTTTCTATGCCCTCAATTATACAAGTTCTCCAAACTAACGGTTCTTCCGGTCAGGTCCTAGTTTCCAATGGAGCGGGCGGATTTACCACTCCCCTTTCAGTTGGAGCTAGTGCTAATGATTTAATTCAGGCGGACGGTTCGGGCCTATTAGACGCGGGACAACTCCCTAGTGGGATAACCTATTCGGGCGGCACTTTTAGGATTGACACTACGGATAATTATGGTGGGTTTCATATCGTAGGGGCCTCTAGCGGGGAAGCTTCACTCTCTCTCCAGCCCTCCAATGTTGATGATGGTGCAGCGGGCCAGTGGATTCTTTATACTAATGGTTCAAATTTAAATAATCAGAATGACTTTGCGTTTTATTCATCCGAACTTGGGTCGGCTGTTTTTGTATTACAAAGTTCTACGGGATTTTTAGGAGTTGGGACAAATAATCCACACTTCCACGTAGATATTAATGGTAATTTACAATCTACCGTTAGTTCTAATCATCACATTGTTACTGGAAATTCTACCAACGTTAATGGAGATTTCTATTTAAGTCTTGGTTTTTCTGGAGATGTTGTCTCAATTTATGGGGTTCAGCAGGGAACAGGCTCTATTCCTATTTCTTTTAGTTCTAACGTACTTTTGGGAACTACCACAGATAATTCTACGGGGGTTTTACAGGCTGCTGGGGATATTTCCTTAACTGGAACACTTTCAGCCGGTACTCTTACCGGGAACGGTGCGGCCATAACTTCTCTAGATGCTGGTCATGTTACCGCTGGAGTTTTAAGTGCGTCTCACGGTGGGGCTGGTTCTGTTTCGGGATTGTTAAAGGCTAACGGTTCGGGTGTCATAAGTGCTGCTACCGTAGGTAGCGATTATGCTGCCGCAACAAACGGTAGTTCGGGACAGATTCTTGTCTCAAATGGTTCTGGCGGTTACGGGACTGCTCTGACTGTAGGAGCTACTGGCTCTGATATTGTTCAACTTACTTCAGGAGCCCTTCCTGCTGTTAGCGGCGCTAATTTAACTAGTATTTCCCATACTCAAATTTCCGGTTTGGCTAATTCGGCCACTACTGATACTACTAACGCTTCCAATATAACATCAGGTACTTTACCAGTCCAACAGGGCGGTACAGGCACTTTAACTACCGATACTGACGGTTCTACTATAACTTTTGATATGTCTGTTAATAATGTGCATAATGTTGTTTTAGGGGGAAGCAGGACCTTAGCCGTCTCAAATGTTTATAACGGTCAGAGGTTTATGCTTCGGCTTACGCAAGATAGCGGAGGTTCACACACAGTAACATGGTTTACTACGATTAAATGGGCTGGTGGTTCGCCCCCTACTCTTACAACTACTGGAAGTAAGGCCGATTTATTTGGATTTTTATGTACCGGAACCGGGACTTATGATGGGTTTGTCTGCGGACAAAATATATAATGGCTGATGAAATCCAACGTATAGATTTTGACAATCCGGTAATTAAAGGAACTGTAAATCTAGTTTTCAGCGGACAAACTACAACTTCTATTGATGCGGCTGTTGATACAAATTCTACTATTCAAACAGCAATGGAATCTCTTTCTAATATTGGAAGTGGAAATATTGCTGTAACTGGAGATTGGACTTCTGGTTTTCAATTTACATTCCAGGGAGCTTTAGCTAATACAAACGTTTCCCAGATTACGACAGTTAATAATACATTAGTAGCCGCCGATAACTCAATAAGCGTCACGACGACAACTAGTGGCACAGTCGGACCAGCGGGATTGACGGTCGGAACCGAGATAACACACGGACAAGATGCCACAGCAGCTACGTTTACGCTAACGGCTACAGGTGGTGACGGTACGCCACTAACCGGAAGCGGCTGGACATTCGATGGTGTCAATTTCGGGCCAACCGACACGCCGAATACGGCGAACTGGACGGCCTCGAATGGATTCAGCACGGGAACGGGGGAAACTATCGCCTTTACGGCCACGATTCCGGGAAGTGGAAAATCACTTCCCGCCTGGGATACATCAACCCTCATCGACTCGGACTCGAACCTGATTACAGTTGCCGACAACAGTACCTTCGCCGATGGTGTAGATTCAGTTGAGGAAGTTGAGACAATCAGTTGTGTCTATGCACCGTCGAGCGGGAGTTACAACATCGGGACCGGAACTGCAAACTACAACGATTCAGCAGCAACCGTTCAAGGACTAATCAACTCGTATCTCAGTTCGATTTCTTCAGGCTTCACGGTAACTGTATCGGGAGGAACGTTAGATACTGGCACTGACTTTACGGTGACTTATTTTCCAGCAGGTAGTGTTAGTTCTAGCGAGTATATGTCAAGCGGTTGGATTGGTAATACGATTAATACTTTAACTTCGATTGGTTCGTTCAATCAGGTCGATACCATCTCCTTAGATTCAAATGTGGTAAGTGGAACTTTCCATATAAACGACGTTTTAGGCATACCTTATAACGATAACGGCACTCTTGTTTTAGAATATATAGAATCTTATTTAGGAATCAGCGGCGGCTCTATTTCTGTCGGGACTCTTTCTTGGGAATACACTTATGGGGCAACTGGAGATAATACTAGTAACACTGCACTATTAGCAGCGGCAGTTGGCGGGGATGTGCTCGGGTATGGTGGCGTTGCTGGGTACACGTTCATGGAGGGGAGTGGCAGCACGACGGCTGATATTTTTGGAAATGGATATACCGGAACGCTGGTGAATAGCCCGAGTTGGGATGTTGATGGCGGCCTTGCATTTGACGGCACAAACTACGTAACGACGGCGTTAACCCTTCCAACAGTCGGCGCGGTGGTGATTTCATACTTATCAACTGACAACTCAACAGACCGAAGAATTATCGGCGGCGAGGATGCAGACTCGGGTAACCATGGAGTGGGCCTCTCGGTTGATATTGCAGGAAATCTCTATGCGATTATCAGAAACAATGGCGCAAACGGCGATATAAGCGGCGGCTCACCTGCATCCATGGCCAGGGAGAACATCCTTATATCGTGGGGCAGTTCTGGAACTGCCTTATATAGGAATGGCACGTCAGTAGGTAGCAGTGCAAACATAAGCTCCATTTCCACCGGCGGAATCTCACTTAAAATCGGCGGGCCCGGCACTGGCACGCTAGGAGGAAACTTAAAGGGGTCTGTCTTTGTTCTGGGGGTTTTTTCAACCGCCTCAATTCTACCAACTCACGCCGCCATTGCCTCGAATGACCTGGATAGCTCGCTGACCCAGGCGGTGACGGTGACGCCGAGTACCACCCAAGACGGCAGCGGTTCTATCAATTTAAGTCCAAGTTTCGTATTATTTATATAGGAAGTTTAAATGGCTATTTTCAATCCCAATCCAGTACAGGGTTCAGGTATAACTTATGATTGCTTGTGGATTACCAATATAACCATTGCTACCCCCGTTAATCAGGACGGGAATGTTGCGTTCTTTTTAAAAGAATATGGAGTGTGGCCCAGCGGCCAAACTCTTATTACGCCGGCAAGCGGGGAGCCTTACTATCAAACAACAGGTGGGAACATTGGGCTTTCTCCCAATCCGGTTCAACCTACAATTATTCATAATTACATGTCCCTTATCGAAATGGGCCTTCCGTTTTCTAACGCACTAGCATCAGGGATTAGTTTAGTAGAAGAAGCTGTCCAGGGTTATATATTAGCTAAAGCCTCAGGTTTAATATGAACATTTTATTCAATGGCACAAGTGGATTAACGCTTGTAGCTACAATTCAAAGATTGTCCGATGGGTTTTATTATGAGCCTGGTGGTGGCACGTTCAATAGCGCTCCACTCTTTTCAGCTAAAGAAATAACTCTAACAGAGGGTTCATCTGAGAATTTGGGCTCTTATACTGGAAGTGCGACTAGCACTTCCTGGAATGATGGATTATACCTTTTAAGAGTTCATAACACTGGTAGTTCTAACGTTTGTATCGGCTCACAAATATTTTCGATTAAGGGCGGCTTCGAGGTTGAAATAGGCGCTGAGAGCACGGCGTTTGATTATTATTACGCATATTGCAACTACCAACGTAGTTTAACAGGTTCGTCCGAAATGTACGAAATTGTTTGGTTCCACAACGGAGCCCCCGTAACCTCTGGGATAACTTCACCTAATTTAGAAGTCATAAGCCCAGATGGGACCGATTTAATTAACACTACTCCCACACAAATAGGGTCTACGGGAATTTATTCGTATGTCACAACAAACTCGGGTGAATTTATAACAAGTGGAGATTCTTATACTATAATTATGAACGCGACTATAAATGGGTCGTCAAGAAGTTATAGAACAGTTTTAGGAAGAGATGCTTCTTAATGATAGTTCATCATAATACGCCATTATATATTTTAAATGAAAGATTTGGTAAATTAAGAGTAATTAGATTTTTGAATAAAGAAGAACGTACTCGTCCTAAAGGTGGATTTTACTATTTTTTCTTTTGTAAGTGTGACTGTGGGAAAAATTGTATTGTTAATAAAAGAGATTTAAAAAAGGCTCTTAGGCCCACCCGTTCATGCGGCTGTTTGACAGGAGAAATTATTTCAAAACGTAGACAAAATAAATATATCTATAAAAGATTTGGAAAATTATTTGTTTTGGTGCAGAGTTATATAGAAGACACTATACCTTATTTTTGGTGTGAATGTGATTGTGGTAATGTAGTAAATATTCCAAGAAGAAGTTTAGATGATGGAAGAACGTGCTGTGGCTGTGAAAGATATAAAGAAAGAACTGAGTTTAATAGAAGAAAACTAGAAAATAAAAGGTTTGGTCGTTTAGTTGTTAAAAAAATTGAAAGTTTTGGCCCATTAAAATATAAGTGTTTGTGTGACTGTGGTAGAGAAGTTATTAAAAAATCTACAGTTTTGGGTCATAAAGGTGGAGTACAATCGTGTGGGGAATGTGATAATAGAGTAAACGGAATAAAAGTTTCTTTTGACCAAGAAAATATTCATAAGCTTATAGGTGGTCAGTTAAATTATAAAATAGGTAGATTTGCAGCCGATATAGCTTTTGTAGAAGAAAAAATAATAGTAGAAGTCGATTGTTGGTATTGGCATGCTGATAAATTAGACAAAGACGATATAAGAAATAAAAAGTTAATTAATTTGGGTTGGAAAATTATAAGACTTCGATATAGAGTTAAATTACCTAAATTAGAAGATATTAAAATTTGTTTTGCACAAATAAAAAATAATAATTTAGTATATCACACAATGAGTGATTGGGGAAAAGGGTCTTTTAAGGTATTTAAAAAGAAGGCCAAAGAGGTTTTATGCCCGCTTTAGATGTAAACGGCGTTCTAGAAACAATTTTACGTCAACTTATTAATGATACGTCTGATACTCCAACATATTCAGATGAACGTTTGATACAGTTGCTCGCTGTTGCAAGTTTTCAGGTAATAAGTGATTGCGACTTTCCTATTAACTACGTCGTTGATTTTAACACAAATACTATAACCCCGGACCCAGTAGATTCGGACCCACCTGATGATTTTTTTGTCAATTTATGTACACTTAAGGCCGCCTGTATTTTAGATAGAGGGAATTACCGTACCGCTGTCGGGGGTGGTATCAAGATTAGCGATAGTGGAAGCTTAATAGATACGGTTTCGGCTTTAAAAGGATTTACTGATTTAATGAAAAATGGAAATTGTGCTGCTTATCAGAGTTTATTAGACAGGTACACTATTGCAAATAGGGCTACGGGCGAGTGTCTGCTAGGCCCATTTTCTTTGGCAATTTTATACCCAGTGGCATTTAGAGACCGCGCAAGGTATTTCTAGCAAAGGATTTACGACGATTTATGGAAACTGATTTCAATCGTATTACTAACGTACAAATCTCCGATGTATTGATGGAAACTGTAGATTTTAAGGAAGGACTTGAAAAACAAAAAAGAGAAGGATTAATAGGAGATTCGCCCTATAAAAATAAAAGACATAAAACCAAGAAGATTTCTACTCCGACGGGGCCGGCTAATGTTGATGTAGAAATAATTCCTATTGTAAACTGGATGAATTCATTTGATGGGATTTTTACTAAGTATTGTTGTCAGGGTTCAGTAGAAACAATTGAGGAAAATTTAAGTTATGCTTCGATGGACATGGAAATAGTTCATAAGCACAAATATTATAATAATCCATATGTTATGTTTAATTGCTCAAATTTAGACTCTTTGTATAAAATTTTTAAGATATTAGATGATTTTAGCGAAAGTAATAAAATTGAACATATTGGTTTAAAATATCATCAAATTAAATATAGTTTATCCTTTTTAGATGGCGAAGTAGCTTATACAGTTAAATGGTATGATATAGTGGCGATGAAGGATTTTATTCAATTTTTAGGGGAAAAGATATGAGTATAGAGGATAGAATAAATAAATATATAAATCAGGTGCCAACCCCAAAAGTAATTCCTATAAGATTTGATAAGTTTGTAGAATATAACAAAGGTAAAATAGCGTTTTATATTTGTAGATGTGATTGTGGTAAAGAAAAATCAATAAATATTTTAAATATTGTTGATGGTAGAGTTAAAAGTTGTGGATGTTCTAGAATTAAACATGGTAAATTTGTTGATGGTAAAAGAATTACAAAAGGAGGAAAACCTAAATCCGAAGCTTGGCGTAAGGTTATGGCAGATAAATGTAGAGAAAAAAGATTAAAGAAATGGATTGGAAGACACGGAGATTTAGAAATTTTAAAAGAAAGCGAATGGAGTAGACCCGGAAGAAAATATTTCGATGTTTTTTGTTATAAATGTAATAGAAATGCTTCTGTAAATTATCAGAATTTAAATTTAGGTAGGTTTGATTGCGGGTGTACTAAGAGGAGTTCACATTTTAAGAAAGAAAAATTAGCTAAAGGTAGAAAATTTGGAAATTGAGAAGTCGTTGAATTCATAACAGAAATAGAAAATTATGGTAAATATAAATGTGTGTGTAAGTGTGGGAGAGAAAGAATAACTACAAGAACAAAATTGCTTAGGCGTTTAGTTAGAACTTGTGGTAATTGTGAAACGTTAGTAAATGGTAGAAAATGTTCATTGGACCAAAAAGAAGTAGCTAGTATGATAGGAGGAGAGTTGAATTATAAAGTTGGTAATAAATATTTAGATATTGCTTTTCCAGATAAAATGATTGTTGTAGAGATTGATGCGTGGTATTGGCACGGACATAAATCAGAGAAAGATACTGAGAGAGATAGATTTTTGAATTCCAAAGGCTGGAAAATTTTACATATTAGAATAGGCGGGAATGCAAAACTACCAAATAAAGAAAAGATATTACAATTTTTATATAATTTAAAAATAAAAGAAGTGGAATTTTTGACTTGGAAAGGATGGGGTATAGGAAAAACAGTAGAACAAACTAGAAAAGAACGCAAACAGAAAAAGAAATTAGAAGAGGCTAAAAATGTCTGTTGATTTAGTATTAGTAAAAAGTGGTTCGTTAGTTAATAATATGGGACGTACTTGTTCTGTAATGCCTAATGGAACAGCTATGGTCCAACAGGATAATCTTGGACCTGAAGTTCCTTATAACAATACGGTACTTGGAGAAGTTGCGTTGATTGTAGAAGATAGGCTAAATTGGCCCGTTTATTACAGCGCATAATTACCTATCTTAACACATTGGAACTAAAATGGCCGACCTTTTTACCATAAGTCCCGATATAATAGCTACTTACGTGGCTGGGATATCGGCGTTAGTCGAACAATTAGGGAAGAACTGCACACTTGTATACCCGCCAACAAAAATTAGTTGCCCCAACTGCACCTATGACCCTATCTTAAAGAAGTCAAACAATGTATGGAACGGTACAGGTCCCGTTCCATTTTCAGGAGGTATCTGTCCGTATTGTACTGGTATAGGTCTTTCTACTCAAAATGTAACGAAAGTGGTTAAGGGACTTTTACAGTGGAGCCCCAAAGATATAGGGCGGTATGGCAGCAATGTAGAACCGAAAGACATTGTGAAACTTAAAACCTATGCTACTAACGCCCAAGATATTTTAAACGCGACTGAGGTAATAGTAGACTCAGACCTAATAGGCATTGCTAACCAACGCTGCAAACTCCTAAAAGGTCCCACTTTTATTGGGTTACAATCGTCTAAGTTTGTTGTATTTTATTTCCAGCGAATTAATTAAGGGCAAAAATGCCCACTGTAAATATCAACGATTTTCCGGCTTTTCAAAAAGCCGTGATAAATGAGTTCGGGTTTAAACTAAAAGATTATTTAGACGTTGCCACTAAAACAATACAAAATGGAATTCGTTCCTTAATTATTACAGAAATACAAAACTCCCATGAATATAAGCTTCTCTTGGATAATAGCTCGTCTGGGCCTGATTTTAGAGCGGATTTTGGTACGAACCGGCTTGGCGGTCCTTTACGCGATATGCTCAACGTATTTGCGAACCAAGTTTCCCTCGAAAGCAAAGCTCGAAAAACACCCCGAGACATCAAAGTTAGATTAACGTTTAATATTGTAGAGGGCGATTTCGAGAAAGTATGCGAACTTCCTTCTGTTCAATACATATCCGAGCCTTCGGGCTCTGTGATAAATTGGTTAAAATGGATTTTAAAGGAAGGGTCTACCGTTATGCGGGGATGGACAATAGACTATGACCTGTCCGCCAGTGCTAAACTTAGGTCTAGAACGGGCCGGGCGATTATGAGAAGGTTAGGGCCTAAAAGACAAGAGTTGGGCTATCGCCCCTGGCGTCTGCCGCCCCCATTTTTTGGGGATGATGAAGACTATAATTTCGTTACCCGCGCCTTGACTAGTGAGCATTTCAAACGGGCCGTTTCTAAACTTATTTCCAAAACTTTAATTGAAACCAGGATATGAGTTCCTCCCCTCAAACGTTCTTAAAAGGGATTAAAAATATAGGAGGCATCAATCTAGGCGCGGCTCTTGAGCGTTCCTTTATTGAATATTTGAACTGGGGCTTACTTGGGGCGGGTGGTTTCTTTAATGTGGAACCAAGTCAATCCTCAGCGTGGGGCGGGGACCAATCGAGGCTACGGCTTTCCGGGGACGAACGATATAACGGGACTGTATACGAAGGTTTCCGAGCCAATTGGGTTTGGGAAAGTGGGGTAAATCTACAAACAGGGGGCAGCCAACCAATACAGGCATCGGGCGTAATAGTTAATGGGGAATTTATAAGCGTAGATACGCCGGCCTCAGGATTATATTCGCACACTATAGATTATCCCAACGGCCGTGTGATATTCAACTCTCCTTTAACTAACGGTGAAACCGTACAATGTGCGTTTTCGCATCGCTGGGTACAAGTTGAAACTACGGAACATCCCGGTTTTGAACAATTATTCTATCGGTCCTATAGGGTGGATGACCCCACATTTTTACAAACATCCGGTAATTGGGGCGTCCTTCCTGAAGAGAGGGTGCAACTTCCGGCAATTTTCGTGGAACAATTGGGTTCAGAGGAAAGTCAGGGATTACAACTAGGGGGCGGCCTTATTATACGTAGAGCTTGTCTCTCATGGGTTTTTGCTGAGAATAAGTTTGACCGGGATAATCTTGTTGACTTAATTAATTATCAAAATAGATTAAATGTTGGTGTATTAGACTATAACTTAATGGCGCAGAATGGATATAGTCCCCTTACGGCAATTGGCGGAATTAATGAAGGTGCTCTTACATATCCCCAACTTGTTCAGGACGTGGCTAACAGTGGATACTTATATTTGAACGCCTTCATAATTGACTCTAAAATAATGCCTCAAGAAGAAAAAACTAATTATGCTTTCGTCGGTAAAGTTAGAACGATATTCGAGATATACTCGCCGTGGCTATAGAAAGAGCAATTTCGGGACAGACAAAAGGAAGTGAAATTTACTTCAAAGCTGCCACTGAAAAATATGTAAATAAACATTTTGGCAAATTATTTGTTCACGGTATAAGTAAAAATAAGAGATATAATGATAGGCTCTATATCGTTACATGTGAGTGTACCCCAAATGAAGAATTTGAAGTGTCAAGTACAAGATTACACGATGAGGGAAGTTGTGGCTGTTTAATGTATGCTGAAAGGTCTAGAAGGACTATTTTAAAAGATTATACCGGTAAACAGTTTGGGCCTTTTAAAGTTGTAAAATTGCACAGTTTAAAACCTACGAAATATGAGTGTGTTTGCCCAAAAGGACATATATTCTATTTTACTACTAGTACATTAAAAAAGAAAGCTAAGACAAAGTGTTGTTCTGAATGTTGGTGCATGGAAAACGGACGAGCGTGTTCAGTTTTGCAAAAATGTGTTCAAAATCTAACTGGCGGTGTATTAAACTACAGATTTGGCACACGTTATTTCGATATTTGCTTAGAATCTGAAAAAATAGTCATAGAAGTAGATTCTTGGTACTGGCACGCTCAAAGATTAGACCAGGACCTTATACGAGATAAGTTTATTTTATCTTCAGGTTGGAAATTTATAAAAATTTGTACCGGAATGACTATTCCAACCCAAGAAGAAATTAACGAATGTATAGCAGCGGTAAAACAATACGGCTTCGTTACACTTTATCTCGATGGTTGGGGCGAAGGGCCAACAGCTAATTTAAAAAAACTCAAAAATAAAACTTAGTGGTGCATGGGAGAAACCCTAAACAATGGGATTTTATCACTCGATTGCACCAAGAAGTGTATTTAATAACGGCAACGGCCTTTCAGGCCCTTACACTCCCAATAATTCAGGGAATATAGGTAAAATGGGTAATCAACGGTTATTCTATGCGTGCGAAGCCATAGGTATTGCTCCTCAATCGAGCACCAGTTTTAAGACCGTCCACGGCGTTCAAAGTGTCGGTATTTCCACTCAGTTTAATCTGATTCAGGTTTTTGAACTTGGTCAGCTTAATCTTTATGACTACCCGGAAAATATTCCGAACATCGAAGTAACGATGGAGCGGGTATTGGATGGTTATCCTCTTGCTTATGACTTAGCCACGCATAATGCGCCTTCTCAGAGTTTAGTAGGACGTTCAGCGCAGCAGTGTAATATTGCCATGAGCCTTTTCCCCGATACTAATGGGGCTGCTTCAGGTGACGCTCTTTTCCAAGTTACCTGTTCGGGCATGTTTGTGTCGTCTTTAAGCTATAGCCTTTCTGTAGGTGACAATAGTAAAGAAAACATTACCTTTGTGGGTAATAATAAGTATTGGTCCTCTGGTTTAGCCTGCACTTTTGAGAATCCCTTTACCGGTTCTGATTTCCCTCTTGCTACTGCTGGTGGTTCGGGTGGTACTCAACGCCGTGAAGATGTTCTCATGGGTAGCTCCTATTGGCCCAAGGGAATGCTCGGCATTTCAACCTCCGGTACTAATGATATGCCGGCCGGCAGCGCTAAGTTTAACTGTCCTATCCAAAGTGTTAACATTTCGGTCGATTTGGGCCGGGATGACCTATTCCAACTTGGAACTAGAGCCCAGTATTTCCGCTATGTAAATTTCCCTGTTGAAGTCACTACGGCTATCGAAGTTCTTTCAAACGAACAGGGCGATTACGTTAATGCTTATGCCACCCCCGTTGGTGGTACTAACGTTACACCCGAAAAGATTTATGTTGCCATGAAAGACGGCACCGTATTTGACCTTGGAACGACTAATAAGCTGCAAAGTATTACCTTTGGTGGTGGGGACGTTGGTGGTGGAAACGCTACTGTAACTTATAATTATAGTAATTTCAACGTATTAACAGTAAGTCAGCCGCCCGAAGTTTTTGGGCAAGATTAAAGTACATAAATATATTATTTTTCTTTCTACCTACGGCCCCTTTTGGGGCCGTTTGTATTTAAGGAGTGCGCTAGCACATGGAATATTATGAGCGGGAACAATTAGTTCTAAAACTGATTAGCGGGACCACCTTTCTAGAAGTGGGCGACCTTCTTGAATTAAAAACCCCTACTAGAGTTCAACGTTTAAGAGCCTCTATTCTTTATCAAGAGGCATATACCGAATCTCGTAATAACTTTGTCCTAACTGAAGAAGAGGCTTACGGTGCCCTTATTGATATGGGGGCTTGGTCGGAACAAAAGGAAGTTTTATTAGAAAAGTTAAAGGAACAATTGGACGAAATGAAGATTACGCTTTTTCAGAGCATTTTTAAAAGCAGTGGGCAAAAAGCTTTAAAAGATGGGATAAAGCTGGCCAAACAGAATATAGCTTCTCTTGAAGCCGAGAAGAACTTTCTCTCTAACTATACCTGCGAAGGGGCCGGGCGACAGGCGAAGGAGTATTATTTATCGCTTTGCGAAATCTATAGCGGCAGTAGCCGCTGGATTGACCCGGATTATGCCATTTATAACGGAGTGGACCATTTTGACGAGATTCTAGACGCCCGTTATGATTTTAGGTACACAGAGGGCAACATTCGTCTATTGGCCCGCACAGAGCCTTTCAGGGCCATTTGGAACAGTTCGGATAGAACAGCCAAGGATTTATTCGGGGCCTCAGCGGGGGATTTAAGTCAGGAGCAGCAAATGTTGCTTCTTTGGGCCACCACTTATGATAACATTTACAAAAGTCCCGACTGCCCCTTAGATGAAGTGGTAAATGATGATGACATGTTGGATGGCTGGTTAATATTAGAGAATAGAAAAAATAGCCGCGATAAAGAACTTAAACAAGGAGAGGTTACAGTTTCCGACAAGATTAAGCGGGCTCAGGAAGTTTATTTGATGGCTGACACGGCCAAAGACGCTAAAAGGGTGTATAGTTTGAATGCGGGGTTAGCTTCTAGTACGATTAAATCAAGAATGGATACAATTAAGAGTAAGGGAACGGTTTCGGAAATGGAAATGCCGGATGTTCAGCAGAAGTTAGCTATGGAAATTAATAAGGCCAGTATGAAAAGGTAAGGAGATTTATGGACGACGGATTTAATCATTTAAGTCGGTTAAAGAGGGCCAGTGTTGACACGAACAAACAACTTGCTTTAACTAAGAGCCGCGAGCGGCTAAAAGAGTTGCAACAAAAACGACTTAAAACGACTATGATTGGTGCATTGGATAAGTTTGAGCGATTTTTTGGAGATTTATGGGGACACGGCAAACATCCCAACGAATTAACCTCTAAAGAGGCAGAGTTTCGTCAAAAATGGGAAATTTGTCGCACCTTGATTTTGGATAATGGAAATGCTCAGGTTCGAGCTTTGAATAATGAACTAGAATCATTTAAAATTATTTTACAAACGATTAAGGAAAGGGATTAAGAATGAAAGAGAATAAGAAAGAGACTTTTAAGGTAAAGAAGAATGATGCCGAAGTGGTTTTTGCGGTTAATCGACCCACTCCTCGTCAATTAGAGAAGGCCCAACTTCAATATAACATAGCCCTACAAGAAGCTATTAAGGACAAGGCGCTGCTTCGTGCAACAGTAAACTCGCTTTTGCGAGAACAGGGGCTTTGGAACGATGAAAAGGATAAGAAAGTCAAGGATTTGATTTCTCAGATTAGAGAGAACGAACGGGCACTTAAAGAGGGGGGAATTAAACTTTCCAAGGGGCGTGAAATTGCTCTGAAAACCCGTAGATTGCGGGAAGAATTAGTAAATGAAACTTCAGTTAAGAACGATTTGGATGGGGCAACCGCAGAGGCACGGGCGGAAAATCGTCGATTTGATTATCTTCTTACCCAGTGTCTTGTTTACAATGATAGCGGTAAGCCCTACTTCGAGAATTTGGAAGCATATACAAACTATGTTGAAGAGGACGAAGTTCCTGTTAAAGGGGCGCGTATCCTCGCGGCGATGATTTTTGGTTACGATAAAGATTTAGAAAAGAAGCTTCCTGAAAACAAGTTTCTTCAAACGTATAAATTTGTAGATGAAAATCTGCGATTTATTAATAAAGACGGTAAGTTAGTTAATGAGGATGGGCAGCTAATAAACGAAGACGGCCGCCTAATTAATGAAGATGGACAATTGATTGATATTAACGGTTCGCCCATTAATGAAGATGGGGAATCTTTAGTTGAAAGTAAACCATTTATTGATGATTTGACTGGTCAGCCGGTAGCTTAAGATAAAATTAAGGTCCAATTAGGGGGTCTGGTGCATTTCTGCGCTAGGCCCCTTTTTATTTATAACGAGTACGTTCTAAATTTTAAAGAAATAATTGAATGGCTTCAAAATTCGTAATCTCTGCTGAGTTAAATCTTCAGGGTGTGACCGGGCTTAAAGAAGCACAGACTTCTATTAAGAAAGGTCTAGCCAAAACTGCATTACAAATTGATTCCATTACTGTTAGTCAAAAAGCTATCAGTCAGGCCCAAAGGGCTATTAATAAGGCTGTTTCCGCTAATTTAAATATTTCTAAAATTCGTTTTGCTAGTACAGCCCTGAATAATCTTTCTAAACAACTTCAAGGTGCCCTATCTAAACCTATCAATATAGGTTCTATTAATTTAGGTAAAGCTGGATTTGCTAATATAGCACGGCAAATTAATCAGGGGTTGGCTAATAGGACCATTACAGTTTCTCAATTAGCTGTTTCCAGAAGCGCGGTGAATTCTTTAGCTAGAAGTATCAGTGCGGGCCTAGCTAATGCACGTTTCACCTTACCTATTTTTAACGTTAGACAAAATGTTGTAAGTTCTATTTTAAGTCAAATAAGAAATCAACTTCGTACTGCGCCGCCAGTAACTTTGAATATTCGGGCAAATGTTTTGGGAACAACTCGGTCTATTTCAGGAAGTGGTGGTGGAAACGCTATTAGACAGATTAGGGCTGATTTAACTGACGCTAATAGTGCGCTCGCACAGTTTGGTACGCAGGCCGGTTTTACCTTTAAACGGTTCCTTGCTTATAAAGTCACCACTGATATATTCTTTTCTATCTCTCGCTCTATCGGAGCCGCCACGGAAAAGTTCCTTGAATTTGACCGTGAATTAAGACGCGCCCAACAGGTTACGCAAGAAAGTGAAATTGCTGTACAATCCCTTTCCCAGGCCGCAAGGGATATAGGTAAAAATTATGGTACTTCATCTTTAGAAATTTTAAAATCGGCGACTACGTTAGCTCAGGCGGGCATCCCATTAAAAGAAGTACAAGATATTATCAAGGTTATAGGTAAGACTGACCTTGCACCTACCTTTACTTCGATTAAAAATACTACCGAAGCCGTTATTGCTATTAAAAATCAATTCAAACTTAGTACAAGTGAAATAGAACGTTCATTAGGGTCTGTGAATAAAGTTGCGGCAGATTTCGCCGTTGAATCAGACGACATTCTTGAAGCGGTTAGACGTGTGGGTGGTGTTTTCGCCCAAACTAATAATGGAGTGGAAGACGGTGTACGCAATTTTCAACAGTTGATTGCTGTATTTACCGCTGTCCGTCAAACTACCCGTGAAAGTGCCGAAGCTATTTCTACTGGCTTAAGAAATATTTTTACTCGTTTACAACGGCCTAAAACTTTGGAATATTTGGACGATTTAAATATTAGGTTGAGAGATGCTAGGGGCGAGTTTATTGGAATTTTTCCAGCACTGGAAAAGCTCAATTCAGCATTCAAACAATTAGAAGCTAAAGGTGATACTTCTACCAAATTCGCTATTTTAGAGGAAATTGCGGGTTCGCGCAACCTTTCCCGTGCTTTGCCCGCTATTAATCAGGTTGGGACTGCTAGGAGTGCCTATTTCTCTGGTTTATTGGGAGAAAACAGTCTTAATGCTGAGAAAGGTATTGCTGGAAAATCTCTTCAAAATCAAGTTAAAAGACTTGGAGAAACATTTTTTGATACTTATACCGAAATTGCCAACAATGACAGTGTAAAGAAAACCGCCCAATCGTTTATTGATTTATCATCTTCTATCTTAACTCTTACTAAAAATTTGGCGGGTCTTACTCCTGTTTTAGCATCTTTAGGAGTGGGGTTTGGACTAAAAGCTTTACAGACAACTCTCTTTAATTTCGGTAAGGGATTTTTTGGAGCTTCCCTTCCAAATGGAACTAGATTATCTCCAAATGCAAATTCCAAATATACGGCTTCGCCTAGTCAATTGGTTCAGAGAGCTTCTTTGTTTCAAGGAACTCCTAGGATTCAATCAAGTTATTCAGCTATCTCGAATAATCAACGTTTCTACCGGAATGCAAAAACGTCTGGATTATCTTCTACTATTTTAGGTAATTCTGTTTTACCTGATGGTTCAACACCGGAAGCTAAGGCTTTATTAGGAGCACAAACAGGTATTGTAAATGCAAGAAATAGAATTTCTAGTTTACAAACTAGTATTCAATCTTCTACTAATGCTAATGAAATTTTAACTTTTAAACAATCTTTATTAAAATCTGCAAGAGCTATTTCTGTATTAGAAACAACGGTTTCTCAATTAACACCGGTAGTTGCTCAACAGACTAGACTTATTGGTGGTTTTGGTGGGGCTGTAGTGAATGTTGGTCGCGGAACACGTAGGGTTTCAACTTTAGGTCGAATTCCTAGAGGTTTGAGAAATTTAGGTAGTGCAGCTTTGCGTCATTCGCCTGGAATAGTTAATAGCTTAAGCACGGCCGCTCTACTCGGTACGTCATTTTTGGATACAGAACAAACACCTGATTTATCTAATTCTAGTTCTAAAAGAATAAAAGCTTCTTTACAGGGAGCAGGATTTGGTTCGTTTTCTGGTGCTTTTGTTGGAACACAACTTGCCGGACCAATTGGAGGAACGGTTGGTGCATTAGGTGGGGCGATTGGCGGATTTATTAGTGCTTTTGATAGGGCGACTAGAGAGATAGAATCTATCAAGATTGATAGGTCTTTAAGTGAATTATCTGGTAAATTTTCTACACTAAGAGAAAAATTAGCTGATGTTATTAATCCTTTAGAAAGATTGAAAATAATAGCCGAGACATTTGGCGGTAAAGACCCATTAGATGAAGTTTTTAAGGAATTTGATAAAAAAAGAAATCAGAACGAAAAAGAAGCTACGTTCGGACGAGACGTGGTTCGAGGAATTTTTTCTCCTTATGAAGCAGTCCATCGTTTTTTGGGGGGGAATCCAAGACGATTTGGCGCTGCCGACACGATTAGTGATTTTGTAGGTCTTAGTCCAAATCAAGAAAATTTAACTAGAGATACGATATCTGACCCAGCGTTACATAAAAATTTTACCGAAGCTATTCTTAATAAGGCTGAAATAGCTGCTTCGAGCGGTATAAGTTTTGGGGACTTTTTAAGACAAAATATTGGCGGAAGAAATGTATCCGACGCTATTAATTTATTGGGAAAATCTAATCTACAAGGAACCACCGAAAAAGAAAAGAACGCAGAGGCGTTGCGTAATAATAAAATTTTACTTTCTGCTACTAAAGAGATTTATGATTTTAAGAAAAGAGAACCTGAAAATGTTGAAGTCCTTCGTAAGTTTAACGATGCTGCCCAACAGGCTGTGGAAAGATTTGAACAGTTTTCCGACGCTTTAGATAATGCTAAAGACCAAATTGGGCGATTGGGCGATTCTGTAGATTATGTAACAAAAATAGCTGAAGGTGGGACGGGCACTCCTACGCTTTTAGGTGGGTTGAATAAACTCGCACCTACAGCTACCGGTGCGGGCCGCGCTGGGTTTGAAAGTGTTTTAAAAGGCATTTCGTCTTTTGGTAATGATGATGAACTTGCCCGTCAATTTATCGAACAACGCAACCTTAAACCTTTTTTAACTGACGTATTTTCCAGTATAGCTAATAAAACCATTCTTAAAAAGGAGGATTATGGAGATGTAGGTATTTCTGATGAAGATAGAAAAAGATTAAATATTCCTGTTCCAAATTATGAAAGTAGAATTCAAAGTAGATTTTTAAAACGAGTTGATGAACAAGGTTTTAGTGGTTCTACAAAGTTAGCACTTCAAAAGTCTTTCGAGGAACTTGGACAACGTGAAGGCGGAATTGAACATTTTATTACTAAGGCTTATGAAACTAAGGCTTTGCCCGAATTAGTAAAGGATTTTACAAGATTTAATGATGATTTAGAAAATTATTTCCATGATAAGGGACAGGCGATACTTAGCTCGCGCCAGATTATATTAAATGCTAAGGCTTCCGCCGATGAATTAACATTTAAAAATGCGGCTAGTTTAGATAAGATTGCAAATATTGGGGAATTTTCACTAACTCGAAAGCTTCGCTTTAAATCTCCTTCTGAAGTCGGAAATGCTCTTCGGGCATTCTCCGACAATCAATTTAATGTTCGCCAACAGCGGCTTGGTGGGGCTATAGGTCTCAATGCTGGGGCTTTGAGTACACAGGCTCTTGCGGCGCAGCGCGAGGCCATTAGCCTTCGTGAAAAGTTGAGGGACTTTGAACACACCGCTTCAAATGAGGATGAATTCAATAGATTGTCAGATTCATTTTTGTTGGCACAACGAAAGGCGGCCAACCTTAGAGAGGCCCTAGAGGGTCTTACAGACTCGCAGGCTCGCCTAGCAGGCGTGAGTAAGCAGTTGGCCGAGGTTGAGAGTGAACGAGCCCAAAAGGCCGCTCTTGCCGAACACCTCCTTACTGGAGGTCCCGATGCTCAGGCTCAATTCAGGCTTGGTCAAAATTTAGCCCGGTTTGTTAATGAAAAAGGTGAATTCCAGGGCGGTATAGTCAATGGTGCCGGCCCAAGAGGAAAGGCAGGATTCGTCTCTGCCCAGTTCGCCCAAGCTAATATTCTTTCCAATCCTGACAATGTTAAAGCTCTCGCTAACTATCTGGATTTGACAGGCAAATCCGAAACAAAGACCTCGCTGTTCGCGAGATTGGGAGGCTTTGATGCATCTAAAGAAAATAAATTAATTAATGAAGCTGAGGAAATAGAGAATTCGGCCAAGACAGCTATTAAGTCTCTTTATGAACTTGGGCAGGCTTCCATTGCTAACATTACCGATACGGCTAAAGCTTCTAAGGTTAACTTTGAGTTGGCTACTGCCACCATCTACGCAAAAACTGTAGTCCTTTCAGGAGAGATTGGGGCTACTCATGCCGCGATGGGTGGCCTTATGAAATCAAGAGGGACTGACACGGTGCCGGCCATGTTGTCTCCTGGGGAGTACATCGTTAATGCTAAAAGCGCTAGTTCTAACCGGGCTCTCTTAGAGCATGTTAATAAAGCTAGAGGACCTATATATCGGGCAGATGGTGGGCTAGCCTATGCACCGTCAAATTTGGATAATATGTCTTATGAACAACTAAAAAAACAAACTGATAGTTTTAAAGCATCAGATTTCGGACCGGACTTAACAAAACTTAGAGATGAAGCTCTTGCAAAGCAAGCTTATGAAAGACAGCAGAGAATTAATAGTTTAGTTAAAGAAAATCAAGAAGCCCAAATATCTAGATTAAATCAGGGGGCCGCCCAGCAGAGTTATATTGATAGTCTTCCTAACTACGGTTCACCTTTAGATAAATTAGTAAACCACCCATTAGACGTAACGGCCGGCTTCTTTCATGGGGGGGCTGACGTTTCTAGGGCGGTTGTAACTACTCCTTTTAAGGCTTTAAAAGCTATTCCAGGTATAGTTAAAGACCCGGAAGGAACTTATTATGCTACTGAGGCCGCTATTAAGAATTTACCAAAAGGTATTTCACATACAGCGTTATCTACATTAGATTCTAGCTCTGCTCCGATAGAACTTGGTAGAACTTTAGGGTCAACAGCAGCTTCAAGTCTACCTTTACCAGGAATTACCGCTGCCGCTAGTGCTTTGAAATATACTGCTCGCGGAATCAAATTTGGGCAAAATACCTCATCTTTTATTAAAGGGTTAGGTGTTTTGGGAGACGTTGTTAAAGCTGAACAGGCTGCTCCTTTACACCCATTAGGGACCGTTTCTCATCAAGTGGCTAGTAGAGTTAAAGGAACTAAATCGGTCGCAGACGCTATAGAAGCAATAGCATTACAAGCTGTAGGTAAAAGGGTGAAACCAAGAGTTAAATTGGGTGACCCAATTCTAGGACGAGTTAGTGAAAATACTTTAGGTATAAATCTAACTAGTAATTTAGGGAATGCCGCTAAAGCTGGATATCCATTAAAACCAAAAATTATAGGACAACTTCCCCAATCTGCTCTGGGTCCTTTAACTGAGGCAGCTTCTCCAATCAGGTCGCAAGTTTTAGCTTCTCTAGAAAGTGGAGATGTTGCTCTTGCGGAAGCTGTTAGACCCGCTTCGGCTAAACGTGTTAAAGATATATTAAGTGTTTTACATTCAAGTGCAAAAGCATATAAAACTTATGGAAGTAGGATTAACAAAGGTACTTTTAATACAACCGGAAAAGTTAGTGGGTTGAAAGCTAGTGGTTTAACGAAGGTAGCAGAATCTAGATTAAAACAGATGGTGGATACCACAAATGCAATTGGAGCTTCTCATAAACAGGAAATAAATACTCAAGGAATTTCATTTCAAAATCTTGATATTTTTGGGAAGGCTCATCCCATTCAATTAGTTAGAGAAGGTTTACTGGCAGATTATGGGTCTCGCGTTTTATCACATGAGACGGGACATTCTTTATTAAGTATAGTAGCACAAGAATTAAGACAGGGGGGTCTGTCTTATTCAAAACTTAAAAACCATCCTTTAAAACATAGTCCAATTATTCGTGCGGCTAGATTATTGAACCGATATGGTCTTAGTGGTGGAACAGACCCAATTAAAGGTTCACAATTTACAGCTATTCATGAAATTTTTGCTATATTAAACGAATTCAGACCTAACGAATTAAAGTATCTAAATCCAGATGGAACAAATCTTTCCCGTTCAGACAGAATATTAAAACTTTTAACTAATCCTGGTTATGCGTCAAAACTTGACCCCAAAACAAAGATATTTATTGCTAAGTTCGCCAGTTCTTTAGAAGCGGCCGGCTATGCTACGGGCGGTCATGTAAGGGGAGCTTCGGATACGGTGCCCGCTTGGCTTACTCCAGGTGAATTTGTAGTTAAAAAGGGTGTTGCCCAAAGAAATAAAGCTCTTTTAGAGAGCATGAATAATGGATATGAAAGCGGAGGAGAAGTAGAACCAAAATTTAGAATCCATCATCCTCATAAGCCCTTAAAATCTAAATTTACTGGAACAAAACAAAATGAATTAGAAAATTATATTAAGCAACGTCGTCAATTTATTGATAAACAAAACGGGGAAAATGCTGCTGGACAATTATATGCCGCCGAACAACAAAGAAGACGACAAGAATATCAAGCACGCCAAACAAATGCAAGAGCTAATTTTTTCCAGCGTGGATTTGGGTTGACAGGAAATCGTTTTGGTTCTATAAATAGAGAGCAGATAGACCAAGAATTAATTCGTCGCGGCCACAATCCTGATAACGCTAGAGTTAGTCCAGAAAATTCGGCGTTTCTTAAAGTTTTCATAGAGCGCAGTGGCGAGGCAGCAAAGAAATTTGAGGAAGCATTTAAAAATATTCCGCGCGAAATTACAATGAAGGTTAATGACGTTAATGTTAATCTGGGCGGCTTAGATATGTTGAAACTTCTTAGTAAAGAAGCAACAGACCAAATTGCCCAAAAGGTATATGAAAAACTTAAACATCTTCCAAATTCGGAAAAGGCTAGGATTTTTAAAGGATTAGCATGAGTTTTCCTCTAATTCGTAGATTTACAATTGGTAGTGGGGTTGGATGCGATTATACCAATCTCCAAAGCTGGTGGGGCGATTGGGGTGGCAGGAATCTAATTAACAATAACGAAATTATAATTGCTGATATGGCCCCTCAATTGTTTGTAGCTAGCGGCCACCTTGATATGAATGATGGATATTTTTCCACTAACTCTGTGACTGATGCCGGGCATTATTACATGGTCCGGGGACAATATGGGAACTGTTTTGATGGAAATTTCAATGGTTTACCGAATACTCCGAATAATAGCACTTTTCCTTATAGTGGGGCTAGCGGTACGATTTTGCGGTTTGATACGGGTATAGCAGGAATACCAGTTTATGGATTAAGCAATGGTCAATACGCATGGGGCGAAAATGCTTATTTAAACGATTTAGACTTTTTTGGAGTCAGATGTAAAATACCTTATACACGATTTGAAAATTTTACAATTTGTAATGCTAATTTTAATTATTGGGCCTATCCCACCCTAGGAGCTTCTGGTACAAGTCAATCATTTCTTAATTTACCCAATATTAAATTACACGGCATTGATTGTATTAATACTAGCGGAGTGATAATTGATTCAGTGGCAGTGGGTGACCTTTCTATATTTGCTTATTGCCCCAATTTTAACTATAACGGAGCTAGTCCGCCGACCGGATATGTTTCATTACCTTTATATACTAATCCCACTACTATTAGTGCTATAGGAATTCAAACCAACAATTCTGTAGTTAGAAATTGTATGGTTTATGACATATATGCCGCCGCTTCTGGCTTTATATCAGGTAGTGGAAGTTTAAACATACAATCCTGTGGAATTTTATCGAGTGGATTTTTTGGAAGTGTTTTAAATAATACAGTTGGAAGGTGTCAACTAGATAATTTTGCTTTAACTCCTACTAGTGGTACTTTCACTAATTCTAATCCTTATCCCGCTGCCGCTATAGGGATGATGAATCCTACATATAATGATGTAAATTTTAATGACAGTATTTTAGGAACACCTTTCGGATTTTGTTTGAATAATTATGCATTTCAATCTCCTTCTGGTTACTTATTTTTAAGTAGTAGCTTTCATCCAACTTTAATAGCTAATGCATCTGACCAATTTACACCAGGAGGGCCTGTATTTACTCCTACGTTTATTCCTCAACAACCTATATCTAATTTATCTTCTTCAATCGCGTTATTAGCTTCGGGCAATCTTAGAGCAAATCCAAGTGGTAAATTAGTTGGTTCAGGTGTAACAGTTGATACCTTTAATTGGAATTATACTCTTAGTGATTACAATCCTTTTTCATGGTTATTTAGATTTAGTTGGGATTTTGAAGGACAACCTAGGTTATCTAGTTGGACCATTGGCGCGGACCAGTCATATTTACAAAGTAGCAAAACTGTATATGGAAAAAATACTTTCACGCCCGATGGACTTCCTCTTTATGTAGGACCACCAGCTAATACGGAAACAGCTTTTTTACCACTTTATTTACATGAGAATGTAAGCTCTGGCTATATTCCTCTTTATATTTCAACGTTTGATAATTTGCCCCACATTTCTGGATTTATGCCTTTGGTTATACCAGGATTGAATCCGGCACCACCTTCCCCTCCAGGACCACAACCTATAAATAATGATATTCCTTTATATTTATTTAATGTACAAACGGGAGAATATGGTGAATATGGCACGGGGGACCCACAATATTACTCATTGGGTCTAAATTTAACTCTTTTAGCGTCTAAACAAAGTTTATCCAATTTAATGAGTTTATATATAGGGGCGGCCACCCCTTCAGAAGTGGGGGATATTTCTTTATTTTTAGAAAACGCTTATTCAGATATTAATGGAAATATTACATTATTTATAGAAGGATTAAGTCTCAGCGGTGCGGAAGATTCTTCTGGTATACCATCATTGTCTACTATGCCCCTTTTTATGGAAAGAATCCCCGGAGATGGAATTCCGTTGTATATATCTGGTAAGGACGTTGAAGATTCAAATGGTCAAATTACGCTCTTTATGGACGCTCTCTACGAAACTATTAGTAATTTAGACAACGGGGATATATTTACACTTCTTCTTACTTCATTTGATTATTCAAACGCAAACGCAAAACTTTATATTAGAGGATTTTAATGCCCGTTTCATACAATAGCAATTTAATGATACCGGCCCCTTTAGTCGATATCAATAAGAGTTATAATAGGACTCAATCTGGCGACCAGAAACTTGGGGCAATTTTTAATATAACTATTACCGGTCAATTGGTAGCCTATAAGGGTTCTCCAGATAGTTCTAGAGTATTTTGGAATCAACCGGGCGACCCACCTGATGAAACTGACATTTTTGACGATACAACCACATGGATGGGGGCATTAGAGAGAAAACAGGAGGCTCTAAGAGAGCTTTTTGCCGACGACGGGTATTTATTTGAAATTACCCCTTTAGATGGTTCGCCCCCCATTTCCTTTTATTCTAGGACCGTTTCATTAGATTTTGCAGCAGGATTGTGGACTTATTTGACCGACTACACCATTGTTTTAGAAGCCACACAAATTTTCATTTCTGGTTCTCCCTTAGGGGATGAGGACGATTTTAATCAATTCTTGACCCAAGCTAATGAAAATTGGACAATTGAAATGGCCGAAGACAATGAACATATATTTAATGTTTCACACAATATTTCAGCAGTAGGAAGAACCAGTTATGCAAGTGATGGGACAGAAATACCCGGATGGGTCTCTGCTAGTGGATTCGTCCAATCTAAGTTAGGTTATCAATCAGGAATAGGTAATTCACCCGGCGTATTGAATCTTCCGGCAGTGAGTGGTTATACTCCTTATAACTATTTCCGTTCTCTCAATATGGACGAATTGGACGGTTCGTATGGAATTAGTGAAACGTGGGTTCTATCTTTAGCCGCCGCGAGGGAGGATTTTGAGGTTCAAAGCACATTTGACGTTACCACCGGAAGAACCACCGTAAACGTTCAGGGCACAGTAACAGGTTTAAATACGCGAGATGATAATTTTCAACTAACTACTTCAAAGTATACCGCCGCCGCTACTTATTGGAGTGGGATTCAGGGAGATATTTATGTAAGAGGAAACACATATGCCGGGGTAAGTTTAAATCCACAGGCTTTGAGTCAAACAGTGGGCGAAAATCCAATTGCGGGCGTTATTTCTTATAATTATGTTTATGATAATAGACCGCCAAATATTACACCCAGTTCACTCATAGAAACTATCAACGTTCAGGACAATTTCCAAAACGACGTATTCGCTGCTATCCCTATTATAGGGCGAACAGCCGGGCCGATTTTTCAAAATATGAATACTAAAACCCCCCGGTCTAGAACGCTTTCAATTGAATTGCACTATCCTTCAGCTAGCGGCGCATGGTCTTTTCAGAATAAACCGGACGTTTCAGCAATAGTTTCAATGGTAACCCCCACAGCTACTAACGTGTTTCAATCTGACGGAAATGATAATTGGGACTGGAAAAACGGGATTTATACATATCTTCAAACATGGACCTATGGTAATTAGGAATGACAACTCCTTTAACTCAAGCAACATTTCTAGGAGCGAGTGTTGTTAGTTTCAACTCTGAAATAGGGTGGGGGTCTACACCTTCAGTTTTAACTTTAACTTTAGTAGAGGACCCTGCTCAGAATCAACATTTCACCAAACCTGACCCAGGAACACCGGTTGTTTTCAGTTATGGAAATTTCAGTTTCGGCGGAATTATTCAAAAATGGACCGAAATACATAACTTAAGCATGAACCCAGGATATGAGGTAGTGGTGAATGACCCCCGCGAAATACTTGAAGGCGCGCAGGTTATTCTTAGTGAATACGGCGGCCCAACCGAAGGCGTGCCCAATTTAATTAATGCTTATGGAGCTTACGAGTTTGGTTTTTCAGGTTTGACCGACCAGGGTATACCTTGGAATTCTGTTTTACCCGTTTTAGAGGATTCTGTCTTAACTTTGAATGGTTACCAATTTACCGTAGACTACTCCAATCTTCCTAAAGCACCGTTTTATTACGTAATGCCGGGTTTAAACGAGAGTGTACTTAGTCTTATTTCTACAGTTTGTTTTGATGGCGGCTGTGACTTTATTGTTAATATGACCCAAAGCCCCCAAAAGAAGGGTGGCCCCAAAAATGTTATTACCATTGACGTAATCTTTAGGGTAAATCAATCGCCCTCGGCCAATAGTTCTATTCTTAAATATGTTAATGCTAACACTAATATTCAAAGTTATACCTACGGAAAGGAGTTAAGGAACGAGCCAGTAGCAGCCTTTTTAATGGGCGGACCAATAGCTGAAATTTATCAGAGTGCTAGCTTGATGCAATTTTGGGGATTTGACGTAAACGGAAATCCAATCACAAATAGTGATGTTATCCCTCTAGACGCTAGACCTTTAAACAATGCTATTATAGGCCCTACTTATGTTACTTCTGTAACTGAAATGCGTATTGCGATGGGGAGTCAGAGAGGGTGGGAGGCTTATCTTGCATTAAACAATCCCGACCTTGCGGCTGCTTTAGGTTTGTATCCAGCTTTAAATTTAGGTCCCCTAGTTAATGAATATGTTTTTGTTGGTAATCAAGCTATAGATAAGGCCGGTAATACTCTATCTGCGAGCCAAGTAGTTGCTAGAGTATTTGAAGATACAGCTAATCGCGCGACATTAGCTTCTGAAAGTGATTTTGATACTATCTTTAACCCTATTAGTGCTCTATATAAATTTATTGTAGGAATAGCTAGAGAGTATTACGGCAGGAAATACTTATGTCAGCTTCCATTTGTTTTGAGTTATATAGACCAGTACAGTCAACAGGTGGTTTTTAGTAGAAGTCCCGTAGAAGCTGGGTGGATGGAAAGTTTAGGATTTGGACAAACTCCCATCGGTATTAGTAATGAGAATAAATATTTTTTTCAGGTTCCAGATGGAAGATATGTACCGTTCGTAGTTTATAACACTACAGATAACGTTGACCTTACTAATATTTCCAATCAAAATGCAGTAATTGATAATGGTGCAATTTATGTTAAAACTACTGTAGACCCTCAAGTAATAACAGGTGGAACGGGCGGTTTTAATCCATTCGCACTTGCTCCCCAGGTTATGGGCAATATTCCTTATGCTGTTGTTACTGTGGATGAACCGGTTTTACATTTAGTTGACGCTATAGGGTTCCCACCTTTATATGGAATGATGAATTGGTTACAGAGTAATGGGGTGCCTAAACAATTTATTCAAGAAATGTTACGGGCCGCTGCTACTTATCCTATTGCTATTCCCATGCCCAATCTTCCATATACCCCAAGCGCCGCTGCTATTCCTCTAGATAATAAAACAATTTGTTATGGGCCTTGGAGCGTTTGTCAAAAGGGAGTTCAAGGTAAGGTAGAGGTAGTTAGAGACGAAAATTTGGTTCCGTGGAATTTTGGAAGTGTGAACTTCATGAATATAGCGGCTCTAGATAAAATCCAAAGATTCGCGACGGGCCAATTAATTATGGAGGCGGGCAGTGTGGAACAGGCCGGTATTCCGGCGGTTAATATAGGGCAGGCCCTAATTTCAGGAGGACCGACTGTAACTAATATTAGCTGTCAACAAGCAATTGAAGGTATAGTAACTGCTTATCAGATGCAAACCTATACCCGACGTTTTGGGGATTTTGGTAAATATGACGTACAACGTTTCATGATTCTTGGCAGATTAAACGCAAGGTATATTAATTCTATTAGGAACTTCTACGCATTATTTAATAAATTTAACATAACTAGTTTAACCGGAGTTATATCAAAACTTAACCGAATTGCTAATGCTGGAGCAGCCGCTACCAATCCTTTTGGCGTTATGAATGCAATGGTTGGTCAATATGGTAGTAATAAAGTAGCTAGCGCGTCAATTGAAGGAATGATAGCGAGATTAAACGCGGACGATGATAATACTTATAAAGGAATCGGCGGTTGTTCTATGGATGGTATTTGGCGCACTTTTTCAACCGACCCAAATGAACAGAATTTACCGCATTTTGAACAGGCGGCTAGTGGAACTCCTTCTCCTACAGTTTCAGATTTACACCCATTTCCTAGTGGAAATGATATTGAGCGACTAGTATATGGAAAGACTTATCCGGCCTCTGGTCTTTTAAGTAAAGTTGGTTATGACCAAAACAGTGTTCGTAGTATAGGATTAAGGGGGCCGTTAGTAGTAGCGGGGTGGGGTTATGATACTAAAAACTTCCCTGTCCCCAATAAAACGCCCGATTCACCAGGAGATGATTTTGCCGATGATTATCTTACCAATCAAAATAATTGGAAGTGCGGGCCGGTTGATTTAAGATGGGATAATAATAAGAAAACATGGGTGGCACAGGGTGTTACCGTTAAATTCGGAATCCTTCAGGGTGGAATATATGGTTCGCCGTGGGGGGTAGGAAGTGGTAATTTCTTCGCTTCTGGTCTAGCTAACATATTAAATATTAAGGGAAGTGGCTCAAATACTTATTTCGAGATGGACCCATCAGGTACGTTCACTCCTTATAACGTTTTTGCCTTATCTATTGCTTCAGGAGTAAAATTTGCATCTGTAGAGGTTAATGGATATGATATTATTCTAGTACCGGATTGTAACTAGGATAAACCTTTTAAAGAAAATCAAATTTTCATGAGCTACGGAAGTAACCACTGCTGTTTAAATTATAGTGATGAATTCCACGATTTAAATAATCGGTTGGGTTCTTTTGATGTGGGACCTTTAAATGATGGAAGTGGTTACATTAGTAATGTGTGGGTTCAAGTGAGTGGAACGTGGAGTGCGGCTAGTGGTATTCTAACTGGAACTGGTTCACAAGCTTTCTTAAGGTCAAATAGAACTGCACATGTTTCTTCACTTATAACTAGTAATACTAATGGGATAATTAATAACGGGTTTGGTTCTGGCTTATTTACAACATGCTTTGAAGAAAACCCGCAAAAATGGCAAGAAAAGATAGGTTTTAAAGTTTTACCATTTAATTCATATATCAGTTTTCAAGGAAAAGCATCTGGTTTATATGAATATCCTTATGACAGTGTAATGGAACCGTTTTATGTTGGGCGAGGAGCAGAGATAATTGTAAAATCTGGAATTGGTGGTTTAGTTTGGGGAACGGGACAAGATTTTTTTGAAAATCCAGGGACAAAAGAAGATAATGATTTAACAAAAAGAGGGGCATCGCTTTTAATTTTAAATAATAATAAACTTCAATTTTATCTTGCTGCCGGTCCAGATAATAGTTTTCCAGCATTTTATCCATGTATGTCTGGAATTCCATTTTTCAAAGTTAGAGAAGTAACAATACCGCCGTCTGGGAATAACAGAATAAGTTTAAGAACCAGTTATGGTAATGGAAATTTTGGTGCTCGCGGTTTTGGCTGTTATTATGATGATGAATTATTAATGACAATAGAACCTAACGCTATGGTTGGGGGTTTTAACCAGAACTCAGGAGCTTTTGATGGTTGGGGAATTTATGCTAGTGGGACCACTAAATTTTCTAGTTATAAACAGTTTTATACAATACCGGATTATATTCCAAGAGTTTTTGCTTGGCCTAGTGGACAGCCAGGATTTTATTTTCCAGAAAACGATATTTTGGCCCCTACTGTTGCAAGTGGACAAGTAGACCAAATAATCAATACCCAAGCTAGCGGAAGTTTTATAAATAATTTTTCCGCTTCGGGTAATCCTACAGATTTAATTTTCCCTAATTTAAGAGCTTGTAAATCACATAGGGGAATTTTTTGGCCCGATACTGATTTTTTCCCAGAAACTTGTGTTATAACTATGACTATGAATACTAATGACCCATACTTAAGTTCTTGTGGAACGAAAACCAGTTCTTTAAGTTATAGGTCCGACCCAGAAAACACTGGAGATTTAGATGGGGTAACTACTCCAACTTCTATTCCACCTATCCAACTTATAGGAGCTACTTATGGAGAGGAAACACAAAATTTCACAGTAAAAGTAGCACCAGGAACTACAGTCCCAGGTGTGGATTTAAGAGAATTTAATCCTCCAAATTGTTTTGGGGTGTCAATAAATATTATTTTTAATGAAAGTCTAGTTAATTCTTGTGGACAACTTTCTTTACCAAGTGGATGGACCTTGGGAAGTGCTACCGGATATGGCAAATTATTTCCAGATTTTTCACAACTTGTGATTTATGGTAATGGTATATTTGGTTTTGGATATTCTGTGATATATTCTAATGAATCTAATCTTTTGGGGCCATTTATAGCTTCCCAAACTTTTGCTTATAGTTATTTAGATACGTCAAGCGTACCTCATAATTTTACCACTACTTATTCTATAAACGTACAATTCATGTAATGATTGAAACACCTCCCTGTGAACATAGAATTAAATTAGAAGGCACCGATAACTATATTTTTTGTGCTAATTCTAATGTAGACGCCAAAGGTGGGATAGTCCCCATTCAAATGTGCGGCATTTGCCCACAACGAACTATACCCTGTGAAGAACACAGGCAGGTCCCAAAGGACCTAAAATGGGTATCCCGTGGATTTGGAGATACTGTAAAGAAATTTACAGATATGATAGGGATTAGCCCGTGTGGGGGGTGTCTTAAACGTCAAAGGGAGTGGAACGCTGCTGCTCCCTACAATGAATAAATGGTGTATTTTAAATTGTGATATTTAATTAACGAGGTAAATTATGGCTGCTGCGATTAGTTTTTACGGCCGCGAAAGCACGAATATATATAGTATGGCCGGCTCGGGGATTGGTTTCTTCGGGGCGGGCGGATTTGGCACGTCAGTTGCAGTAGGTGCCTATCAATTAACGAGCTATATTACTAGTGCGGACGGTTCTATTATGGGGCCGGAAATTAATAACGTGGTTTGGACCCACCCGAATAGTGGTATAGTCGGACAAGTTGGCCCTTCTCTTCCTCTTACCTATATTCCTAATAACCAAGCCACGCTTAATATTAGGTTCACTTTTGACTCTATTTGTAAGGTCCAAAACGCCCAATTACGCATTTATGACCGCTTTGATATAGATAACCCGGCTTCTGGAGTTTTAACCCAATGCGCTGAGTTAATCCATCCGAATAGTTCTCAAATAGCGGGAGGTTCGGGGGATACGGCTTGGAATCAGCCAGCGGGAAATAGTTCGATTATGAACCTAGTTGGAAGCCCCGGAAGCGGAGGATTATCTCCTTCTGGACTAAATACTCAAGACACCCAACATGACTGGTATGTAGCTATTAGTGCCAGCCCTGATTCTATAGGCAGTAAAACTCAATATGGCTTATATGTCAGTTTAGAGTATATTTAAAAAATGGATAATCTAGATAAACTGCGCGCTTTGTCGCAAGTCCTCGATTTCAATGAAACTTATCCTAATTTGAACCCTCATAACGATGTTATTCTTGCTATAGATTCTAATGGAAAAATTATTATCGTAAGTCAAGCTATTACAGATTTATTTGGTTGGAAACAAGAAGAGATATTGGGCAAACATATATCAACTTTAGTACCAGAACCTCATGCTAGTAAGCATGATGAATATATAAGAGAATACATTAAAGAACACAACATTGAAAAAACTTGTATAGGAAGGGTTATAAAAGGTAAAAGAAAGGATAATACGTTAATAGACTGTTATTTATCTATCAATCAGGCTAAATCTCTGCGAGACTGCATAATCGTGGGAATTATTCACCCGCTGGAGTAACGTGATGAACCGAATTTCGGAAGGGTGGTACGAATATCGGAAGCTGGTTTTGAGTGAGTTGCAGAGACTTACGAATGAAATTAAAGAATTGCGCAAAGCTCTTGATGAAATTAAAGATTTAATAGATGAAAAGAACCAAGAGTGTTTGGACGATATTCAAGAAGTAAAAGATAGATTAGGGCCATTAGAAGTAAAAAGCGGTCTAAAGACCGCTTTTATCTCTGCCGCCATTGCACTATTCTCTGGCTTGGCCTATGTTATTTATGCTTGGATAGCTAAGAGCTAACAACCACGCTGTCCCAGCTATAAATCTTAGACATTACGGTTTCCAGTAAGCCCTTTAGTCGAATAGCCTCCCCGAAACTAACGTAAATGATAGCTTTCTTCAGTGGCGCATCTCCAACCTTCTGACTGACGCTCATTTCATACTTACCCTCGGGGAACTTATCATTCCCGTCTAGGTATTTGAATTGAAGGCAAACGTTTCCATTAGCGTTCTGATGGTACAAACCGGTCGGGTTTCCGTTCTTTAGACCGCCCGCGTACCCCTTCATTCCCGACAAGCACGCTAGAAGCTCGCCAATATCATTTTCACCCAATTTCATTACAATACAACTTTCTTTATCCTTCCAGGTAAAAGTTGCGTTTCCATTAGAATCATTTTCGCCCTGCTTAGCAAAAGTTAAGAAAAGACTCTGCTTATCGGGGACAAATTGAAATGAAGCGGCACTCCCATTACCAGAATTATTAGCGCGGAAAATACGATAATCTTTTAAATACATATTAGCCCTTTAAAACTTGAGGAATTTGCTTGGGGTCGTTACGAAAACTATTTAATTGCGTCAACATTTTTACACCGTTTTGATAAGTGTCTTTCTCAATATCGCCTCCGGTGTAATAATTTACGAACTTGTCATAATCTATCTTTACCTTTCCACATAACATTTTGATTGTATTAATCTGATTATCTGTAATAGTGGGCGTATCTAGGTTCACTTCAGCTTTTTCTTCTGCGGCAATACTTCTTAGGCCGAGAGCTTTTCTATAAGCCCGCCCTTCTGCTCTAGTCTCCGCTATTGCCGTTGGAAATACCTGAAATGTTTTATCTGTACAATTTCTAGGAGTACAATCCGCCGCCCCAACAAAACAACGAAGTTCACTATCCTCTTGTAAAGTTATCTTAAAAATTGCATTTACAGAGTGTTCATCAACATATGAAATTTTAACTTTTTGGTCAATAATAGGACCTAAAAGTAACTGAGTTACTCGTCTAAGCCCATCTACTGTAGGCTGTCCATCCACCAATTCTTCTGGTGAAAATTCAGACATGACATAATCATGCCACCCTATTGAGAATGGTGACGGTCTTTCCTTATAATTTTCCGGCACTGAATCTTCATTTTCTTTAACATTGTTGAAATCAATTTCTTCTAAACTCATTAATAATCTCCTCTATATCCATGGTTTCATCAATATATATTATATTATAGCCTCTTTCCTTTAAATTATCAATCTTATCTCCTAATTGAATAGCAATTTTTTTATCTGGTATAAGGATATCAATAACGGTCTTAGACCGGGGAACAAAATTTCTTACGTTTGGTAATGCTACTAGACCCAATTCTCTCAATTTTAAAATAAGGTCTATATTAAATTTCCGCAAGAAACCTGCCTAGTTGGAAGTCTGGAATAATCGCATCACACTTAAGGTTATAATTATTTTCCAAGACTTTTTTATGGTCCAAACATCGGGCAATTAAGTAATATTTATGATATATCTCTCTGAAGAATTTTTCGTTAATTGGATAATTTTTTTCTTGTTGAGCCCACAATGCGTAGCTATATGTATTATGCCTAAGAAACTCAAGGTCCCACACATAAAAGAACTTTTGGGCCTGATTACAAACTCTTTCCATAAAAAGAGCCGTGTCTATGGAAGTAGAAATTAAAGGTCCTATATGGCCGAAACATTCATTAAGCTGCATTACCGAAAAAAGGGGTTTAATGATACTTAAAAAATGTTGATTACAATAAACAATAACGTCTATGCCCGAATATCTTTCTAAGAAATTATTAATATTCTTACAAAGTAGATAGCTCAATTCACTGTGGCCCAAATTGTCTACTAAGATACCTATTGACTTCATGTAAGTTCCTTTAACATTTTCTCAATCCTGTTTATATAGGTATGTTCTTTCAAAACAATAGACTGGGCCTTTTGTATATATGGAATACGTTCTTCGGGATTTTTAAGGTAATGGAAAATTTTATCCTCTAGGTCTTTTACATCATCGAAATATACCACGCTATCCCCGAAAAAGTCAGTGCGGGCCGATTCAATATTCTCGCTTAGGGCGAACCCACCCGATGAAATCACTTTAAATATACGTTCACTTACGTCAAATCCGAATTCTTTTGAGAGCGGCTCATAAATGCATGGGCAAATTCCGGCGGATTTAAATAAATCTTTTACATTATTAGAATCTATCCCGCCCAAATATTGAGAAACTGGCCATAATGAATTTCCATAAATTTTTATATTTAGTTTATAATTTTCGTGACAGAATCTTATTAGATAATCCTTCAGATTCCTTGCCTTGTATTCCCAATAACCGCCCACAAATGCTAGGTCGCATATATATTCCTTCTTAACTTCACCTTCTGAATATACTAAAGTGTCCGCCGCTAGGGGGAGGGATACTACTTTTAGACCCCATTCCGCCCAATATCCCATAGTAATAGGAATCCACCTATCGTGATAATAGGCAAAAACATAATGTGGGCGTCCAGTGTGTTTTATTAGACCAGCTACGTTATTCAATTCTTCCTGAGTCGGAATCTGAACAGGCGTAGTTTTGAACTCTTTATTAATCTCCCCCCAAGTCGAGGCTTGTAGGATTACTTTCAAATTTGGTCTTAGAGCGATAGCTTTATGAATCGCACTATTTATTGCCCACGTTTCCCCAATATATAAATCCGGTTCAAATCGGTTAAAAACATCAAGAGCGTATTCACGTTTAAGGTCAATGAAACGAAAATCGTGTCCTAAATATGTTGCCGCATTTTTCCAACCTTCCCTATAAAATCCAGGGGCGGAATTAGCTTTATTGCATAATATCTTCAAAGGCGCTTCCTTCACTGTCTAACAAGAAGTGTCTATTAGAATTAACGGTAAAATTTGTTCTAAAAAGGTCAATTAATTGTTCGTATGTTATACTACCATCCCAAAGAAGTTTATAATTTTCAGTCATAGGTTCAGGTTTTGGGGCGAGTTATTCTTAACATTTCATACATTAAATATCCCCCGTGCCTTTTCTATATCCTCTAAGGTATCTATGTCCATCACTCGACACCTAGGATTTTTCTTACCTTCTATTTGGCCGCCCCTCTCTAAAATCATGTTGAAAATTTCAAACAGATATAATTTCTCATTTTCTCTATTAAAACATAATTTCCTAAGGAGACTAAGTTCTTTTCCGGTAAGAAAGGTTATCTGTGCCCATTTTTCTGCAAAACTATAAGAGAAATTATCAATAAAGTTATTCGCTAATCTAACCCCAATTTCCCTATGATGGTCGTCAAAACAACCAGAAATATCTATCAGGGCCTTGGAGGTTCCCTCTATATCAATTAATGCGGAGGAATCAAATACAAGGTCCCCAAATATGATTAAGACCTTATTATTGTTAGTTGTTCTTAATCCGTGGGCTATACTTCGTACTACGTTAGTTTCCTCAAATCTCTCATTCTCTACGGAAACCGCCCTTGATTTTAAAGAATTGGCTACTTTGTCCGATTGGAACCCAGTAACAACAACAACTTGGGCAAGAGGATAGTACGAGTTACAATTATCTATTATTCTTTCTAATACTGTTTTTCCATTAATATCAATCAAGCACTTAGGGCCAAGTGAGCGCATCCTATGGGCCGCACCGGCAGCCGGTATTATTATTGTAAGGTCAGACCCATCATTTTGCGGTTTAATAGAAGTTACATTTCTTTTATTGGATGACACCGTTTTGCCGCCCCGCTAATTTTTGGAATACGTAAGCTCGGTTTTTCGCCCAATTTTCATTTGAAACACTTGAAGTGGAATTTTGTGGATGGGTTGTATGTCTAATTAAACATTCTGGAATATGTTTTAAAAGGTAATGTTCACTCACTCTTAACCAAAGGTCATAATCTTCACATGTTCTAAGGTCCGGGTCATATAATCCCGACTTCTCTAAAGCTTCTTTTTTAACTAGAGAATTGTTATTTATGATGCATTCTTGAAGTAATCGGGTTCTACTATACGGTTCTTTATATTCCCTAATTAATATATTCGTGTCTTCGTGAAAATTTTCATAATCACTATAAACCGCCCCTATAGCTTCATCTTCTAAATATTTGACCGATTTACCTACTTTATCTTGAAGATAAATGTCGTCAGCATCTAAAAAACCAAAAATATCCGTAAAACTGCTAGCAAACTCAATACCAATATTTCGGGCAATTGCTGGACCACAAGTAGAGGAAGTATTCTGTAATACAAAAAGACGGCCGGATTCAATATGATTATCGAATTTCTCATTAATATATTCAATTGAACCATCTGTAGAATGGTCGTCCACCACAATTACAATCGCTGGATAATTTTGACCCAAAACGCTATTAATCGCATTAGCTATATATTTTTTATAATTATGATTAGCTATTATTACACTGACAATTCGGGAGGACATATTTGGCCCATAGTTCTAGACAGATGTTTTATACCTATTTTATCTAACGTATATTTTGTTAAATAGACTATAGGATTTTCGGAATCTTCGTAATCGTCGGTATTTTCGGGCCGTTCTAATTGTAGAAATAGTTCCTTTTGGCAAATAATAGGTTGAGCAGCTTCATTAGGAAGTACGGTCGAAATTCTGTCTCCCACTTCATTTATTAAAATATCAACGTTTGCAAAAAGATGCTTATCAATTAAATCGCCGGGCCGGGCAAAGCATAAATACCTAGAACGTAGTTTATCTGTTTTATTATAAATAAAAGTATATGGGTCGGTTTTATCATTTAGTTGAACAAGTTTCCACACACACTTCTTCTCTAAATTCGATGTAAGGACTTTAATTATGTTAGTATAATCATCCCTAGAGCCGGGGACGGTGACTATAAATTCTTTAGGGAAAAGAGTAGAATCCGCGATTGATTCTATCGTATCAACAATAAATTTAAGCGGCTCATCCTCACAAATCAAAACTACCCCAAACGTTATTCTTGCTTCTTCTCTAGCTACTTCTCCCAAATCGGTCAAATTTAGTTCTACCTCAGGGTCCTGAATTTCTGCCCATTCGTGAGTCCTATGAAATTGACAAATCCTATCTAATATTTTAACAAACTCACTATCTTCGTCTTCAAAAGCGGTTACAGTACCCCCATTAGCTTCGAGCAAATCTATCCTATTAAGGTAACAATCAATCTGACGGTCTTTTCCCGCTACGGAATCATAAACAGCAAAAACACAATTTTTACAACTAGTTTCAATAATCACTGCCGAATTCCTTTAACAATCGAATGAAAGAAGTTAGAACGGCGGTCCACAATATTAAATCCGTTGCGGCGCAAGGAAGTATCAAGCTGGCTAATAGACATGGCAGAGCGCCGGGGCATACTCAGACCGAGAAATAATTTCTTCTGACCTTCCTCAATTGGTAAGGTGTTATAAGCCACACTTTTACAAATTTCAAAAAAGTCTACCGAACCAAGCACAATTTGACCACCAATTTTTACCTTTGAACACCAACGGGCAATAACTTCCTCTACAAGTTGCAGTGGGACAAAGTTAATAGCGTCTAGGGCAATAATTTCTTCACATTCACCATTATCAACCTTCCAAGTTAGGTCAAAAATATCCCCATATTCTTTATTAGGATTTATCTTTCCTTCTATTTTTATAACGTCTATATTACAGTAGCCTCCTCTCGTATCTTCAGAGTCTACTAGTAGATTTAATTTCATGCAGCGCCCTTATAATACATGGTTGAAGTTAATGTAAATACTTTATTCCAGCTTTGAACAAATTTATCCAAAGAAAACTTTTCTTCTATAGATTTTCTAGCAGCCACACCTAAACGTAATGCTAATTGTTTATCTCTTCTTAATAATTTAATATATTCAACAGCCTTTTCTGGTTGTTCTGGTGGGTACATTAGTCCATTAACTTCGTGTTCTAATATCTCTGGAACAGCACAAGTATTTGTACTCACACAAGCACACCCGGCAGACATTGCTTCAAAAAGTGCCATAGGAACAGGCGAAATTAGACTTGTATTTAAAAATATTAAACTTTCACCATACGTTGTAGCAAGTTCTTCTGTGTTTTTAGCTGGATTTGAAATCCCAGGATTAGTACCCAATAAAATACTTTTAATACCATTTCGTAATAATCTTGAATGTATTTCTTTCCATAATGTAAAACCAACTTGCCAATCTCTAGAGGCCATATCATTACAAACCGCTAATACATGGTCTTGTTTATCTTTTGGTATAAACATTTTATGGTCTATACCATGATGAATAACAAAACAGTTTTCTTTATTTTCTGCTAACCAGCCTTTTCTACTACTTTCTGTAATAAAAATATTTATATCCCCGACCATTTTAGAAGCATTTTCAACCTGTTTTTTACTCCAAAAAGGAGGAGGTTGAAGGTGTTCTAGAGTTATTAATGGACAATGAAAATTGGCCGCTAAACTTGAAGATAATTGAAAATGAGCACCTTTACTTTGGGAAAAAATAAAATCAAAATCAATATCAATAGGAATATCATTTGGTAAAATTGTGTGATTTGGAGGGATTGGTGCAAATTTAGTGTTCCATTTTTTAATACCTTCTCCTTGTACCATATAAAAATTATGACCAGTAAGGTCTAATTGGCTTTGGTATCTTTCATGGGTTGGGAAGGTCAATATGTTATAAGGGCCATTTCCTCTATAAACTTGACGGAAAATGCCGGATAGTCTAGTGGGCATTACTTAAAATCATCCTTTTGATTTAACGTAAGGAGACGTTTCATATCTTTTGTAAATCGGGTAAAATCTGGGTTCTTACCGAACATAGTTATATGTCCACGGTGAAATTTCCCAAAAATAAATCTTCTTCTGACAAAACAGCGTCTAATTTCCAAAGAATAGTATGGGGCGACTTGTAATAATATATTAAGATTTTCTACAGCTTCTTCTTCGGTGCCTACAAAATCTATCTTACATAAACCCAATTGTCTAAACCGCAAGAGCGGCGGCAATAAGCTCACCAACGGGTCTATAATCAAAAGCTTTGGCACGTTCAACAGACGCCTGAGACATTGTATCATATTTTTCCCCATAATCGTAAATTTCCCGCATAAATGACTTAAGCCATGAAATATCAATTGAATCCCACTCCTCTCTTGCAGTCATTAAGTCGCCGAAAGTATCAATACAACCAAACACCGGCTCTTTTCTTGCAGGGACCAAAAAGCTGGTTTCTTCAGTCATGTAATCTAAAAACCCTGTTCCTTTAGTAGCAATAGTAGGTTTACCCATAGCCATAGCTTCAAAAGCTGGGATACACCAAGCCTCCCCATAGGAGGGCATGACAAAACAATCACAGGTTGCGTGCAACCTCAAAATATCGGCGTCTGAAAGACGCTGTGTTATTATTACCTCTTTAGCATAACTATCTATGGGTCGCAGCTTAAGACCTTCCTTGACAGAACGACAGAAATTTCGTATAATATCGGCGGATTCTTGCTTTGATTTGCCGGGAATGTTTGACTTAATAACTAGGGAAACGGGTTCATGGGGTTCAAAGGTAGAATGAAATGCTTTAAGAAGTGCCCCAAGATTCTTTCGACGAACAAATTCTCCAATAAAGTAGAACTTAAAAGTTCCCGCTATTTCTGGGATATGAAACGGTTCATACTTCTTTTGGTATGTGGTTATATCGAAACAATGGGGGATTACTCTTATTGGTACGTTAACCCCACTATTTTCGGCTACATTAGCACTTTGCCAATTAAACACCCACGCTTCATCTAAAGTATTTAACCGTTCGACCCAAGAGGTAGTGACAAAATTACTACTCTCTGAGGCAAACATGCAAATATTTTTAGCTGGACCGGCATAGTAAGAATAATGAGGCAATATATGCTGAATAATATGGGTACAGCCCTGTGGACTCTTTTTCTCTAATTCCTCAATACGGGCCGGAACCTCGTACTTGTTAGAATTCAACCTAATGGGCCGGTGAACCACGTCTAGGCCGATATGGTCCATAGCTAATATATAATTTTGGGCCGCTTTGCCCCATCCGGTTCCGTCGCCGGTTACACCGCAGTATAAGATTTTCAAGGAGCGGTGCTCCTATACATAATTTCTTTATTAATACTATGTTCTTCTTTTAATAGTTGTTCAAAATCAATTTTAGACGGTTCTGAAAACTTGTATATTAAGTCACCCTTTTTAATATAAACCCTACCCTCACCTTTTGACTGAATAACCCCATCAAACGGAATCTCGCAATACTCTTCAGTTGTATATTCAACCTTAACACAACCACAAAACAAAATTAGAAAGATTGTACACAATTTCATTTAATTGGCTCCGCATAGTGTAAAGTAACATCCTTATGATTGCCATAGATAATCTCGGCGCGGCTCATATCAAACGAAACCCCCTTCTTTTGAAGATAATCCGCAAATGCCTCTCTCACTTCTTCCAATTTAAGATTAACTTTTTTATGATTAAGTGTTTCCATTTTTCTCTTTACCTATCTTTTCATTGATTTGACGTTCTAACGCTTCCACGTCTGTTTCTTTACGTTTTCCATAAACGGTAAACCCGGCGAAATCTATAACTTTGCGGTCAACAATCGGTTCCTCTATTGAAATATCGCTATAAACCCCATCGTAAGTGGCCCGAATGTGTTCTAAATTTTCTATCACATGGTCCAAACTTCCTAAAAGGTCCGATATCTTAAGCTCTGTAAGTTTCTCTTTAATTTCTAATTTCTTTTTTCTAGCCATATATATATTCTAAATCTCGTTTCTCTTTTGTAGAGCACCGCAGGTTTTCCCAGTGGTTCAAGGCTTGGTTAAGGGACAAACAATAATCTACGACGGTTTGCCGATTAAACGGTTGACCTTTATTAAAACCTTCTACCCAAGTTCCATAGTTCAAATTTTTAATTAACTGCAAAGTTAAATGGGTATAAACCTTATCCTGAAGTCCCCATATGTTAGCTACGCACCATTGAACGAATTGGGCATTATTCAGTCCTGGTGGAACGTTTAAGTTAGGAGTAAAGTTTCGTCGGGGGGAATACCACGTTTCTTTATGGTTCGGCACATCCAAGCTATCGAAGTAATCTTCCCATTTTTTAGCCGTTTTATCATAGGTGTAATGTTCCAACGCGCCGGCACGGGAGGCTAGACCCATCTTTGCGCGTTCTTCGGGGGCTAGATTGAAGAATTGATAAAGCATCTGTACGAATGCTTCATTGTCTGGAAGAGCCCGCATACACCCAGTTTCAGCTTCTTTAAAATAACGTTGCACTGGAATAGACCACCCATTAACTTTTCTTATTACGTCCGACATTGCTGAATAATTTACTGACATAACGGGTACAGCACATCCAGCGGCCTCTACCTGCGGAATTCCAAAACCTTCTCCAATGCTATATTGAATATACACATCAAATATATTCATTACTTTTGCGAGAGTTTCCCTGTCTACACCATTATTAACATTTGGCATATGAACAGTATTATGCTTACAACGTGGACAAATAGCTTGGGAATCTAGAAAGAATGAAGGAAATACAAATTTACAATTAGTACATGTATAGGTAAAGAGAGTTTTCGCCCCAACTCCATATTCTTGAATTAATGAACAAAGGTCCCAGCCAACATCGGGGTAACTGGTATGAATATAAAGATAGGTTTTATCAACTAAATCTTGTCGCCCTAATTCTTTGCAAGTTTGAAGATACTTAGAGAAGCTCTCTATCAGGTCTGGATATAATTTTCTTTTTTGGTTACGCATGACCGTTCCAATAATGAAAAGGTCATTCTTAATACCAAATGAGCGACGAAGAGCTTCTTTATCCTGGACCGGTTTAAATATCTCGGTTTCAATCCCAGGCGGGAAAGAACCAATTACATTAATATTACCATTACCATCTTTTCTTAATACGTCCGCCCCCCAATCGGTATATGAAGCACATCCATCTAATGTGGAATATGTTTGTAACCATTCGGTTGCTTGTGGGATAGAATCTACCGTTGGCATCCAAATAAATTTATAGAACGGTCTATATGGAGATTGTGCCCACATACAATCCATCCACCAATCGCGAATTGAACAATTATGTACATTTGCATGCTCCAAAACATAACTATTATCTTCTTCAACTTCTATATTATATATTAAACCTTTGTAATCATAATGAAATACCTTTTCCACAGACGCTAATATTTGATTATTAACGTAATGTGTTTTTCTAGCTCTACGTTTAGATACATAAACTTTCTGAAATCTTTCAAATTCATATTTATTGCAAACTTTATGTAACTCTTCAGCAGAAGAACCATATCCCTCTACATCAAAAATGTCTCCGTTATTTAATTTGTTTTTTCTGTATTGTATGTTAGTAGGTATACCTATACTACCACATAGTAATCTAAAACCGTTTGCAATTTTACGTTTTGCACTACAAAAAGAAACAGTATTATTTTTATAACAACCGTCAGTTCTTACTGAACCGCTAATAAAACCACGTTTAACACTTTCATTTGAAATCCAAATTTCTTTGGGAATATTTCCATTACACCAATTTTTTAAGAATTCTGCTAACAAGCTAGAATTTACATTAACTTGTATAGCAAATCTATCCTTTACTGGATATGCACAACCAACTAAATTTAAATATGATTCAAATAAATTTAAAGCATCTTCTGCAAATCTTTGTTCTGTGCCATTAAAAGTTATTCCAACTCCTGAATTACTTATATGTCCATCGCCAAATATATAACCCAAAAGTCTAGCAAAATTTTCGTCTAAAACAATATATTTAAAAATAGGATTACAATTCTTGTTTGGATTAGAACAAATTAAACCATCTTTTTCTATATAATTACTAACATAACTGGAAATATGAATAATCTGTTCAAAATCACTTGGTTCATTATTAGGAGGACTTAAACAAATTAAGTCACCCTTTTTTATTTGAGAAATAGGGACAAAAGTTGGTTCGACAGCATTGTAAATTTTTCTTATACTCTTTTTTTGATTTGTTTGTCGAAGTTTCTTGTGAATTTGTATTGGATGATTACCAGTTAATCTAAGTGAATTTTTACATCCATGAAATTTTACTCCGTACATTAATCCTTCAAAATAATTTCTATAAGTAGCGTTTACTCTTCTAAATCTTCCTTTGTGAGTTAAAACAAAATCTCCAACTACTATTTCTTCAATTTTTTTATATCCATTTATTGTTAATACCATTTGCCCAGGAGGAGAACATACAACATCTGGCTTAAAGTTTAAACAAGCTTGTTCAAATTTATGCTTCCCAAATTGATTCTGTATGTCGCTATTGTAAACCTTATTCTCTTCTTCATTTTTGGGAAGAACTCCATAAAATTTCCAAGGTAACATACTAACTCTAGGGTCATTGTCGGAACCATAGGAGCCCAATTCTGCCAACTCGTATTTTCCTGTTTCATAGAGGCGCTTCATTACCTCCATTCCGAAAACAGAAAAACCTGTATTAAGGAAACTAGCTTCATTAACTAAGAGAATACGCTTTTTATTCATAGTAGCGACTTAATTTATTTATCGCGGCTTTAAGGATTTTTGAAACTTTTTTGCGGCTGAAACCAACATTTTCCGCAATTTCATTAAGGGCACAGCCCTCAGTAAACCGTAATATGATAATTCTGTTTTCAGTCTCACTTAGAACGCCAATTAGATTTAATGGAGGTTGTTCGACTAAAGTAAATGAACGTTGTACTTCAAATTTCTTTTTTACTTCTTTCTTAAGGGTCCTACCTATACAAATACTGGCATATGCGGCCCACTCAACCTGCCTATTCGGGTTGAAAGACCTAATCGCCAAAAGTAGCGCGATAGCCCCGACTTGGCACATGTCTTCAAAGGAACACGATGTTCCACCAAACTTCTTAGCTTGAGTCACGACTAACCCAAAATTCTCCTCCAAAAGTCGTGACTCAAGCCGAAGCTCTTCTTTAGACGGCTGCCGCTTCACGCTCTACCGTAGGGAGCTTTTGAAACGTTCCTACCCGCAACTTCAGCCGGCTATACTTGACCCCATTCTTCTCCCAGCTTTCCGTCTTAAACCGACCCTTAACCATAATCCTATCCCCCTTATTAAACTGTTCGGCAATGGCTTCCGCACCGGAGTCCCACGCCTCACATTCAATAAAAGCCGCCTCATTCATCCCTTCGCTTGATTTACTATTAATTCTGGTATTAATTACCATACAAAAATCTACAACAGACGTACCGGAAGGCAATTTGCGAAGTTCGGGCGCACGGACAATGTTTCCGACACCATAAAAATCATTAACACTCGCCATATTATTCTCCAGCTACAATTTCTAAGTTATAAAGCATTCCATATCCTACCTCTACCTTTTCTTTTGCGGCTAATCTCAAAAAATCAGGGGGAAAATTTTCAGATTTTGCTTGTACGAATATATTATTCAATACAGTTTCTTTATTAAAATCTTCCTCTTCTCGCGGTGGAGACAAGGGTAATCGACCTACTTCCTCGTTTTTATGATTGTAATAAAAAATAAATCGGGGCGAGTAGTTAATTTTTTTACAAAGTTTTTCAATGTGGCATTGAATTACGGGCCGCACCGAATAAAATGGACAAACTACAAAGGACGGGTCTTCACAAGTTACATCTCCTATAAAAAAGCCAGGGTCACCAGTAATCTCTAAGTCAGTATGGTCAATCACGGTATAATTAAAGAATGACTCTGAAAACTTATCATTTTTGGGTAATCTAAGACTAATATAATCCGGTTCTTCTTCTTTTACAATTACCCGATAGTCATGCTTTGTAAGAAGTTCTCTGACCTTCTGGTCAATCACAGTTGAACCACCTTGTTTATTATGAACGAATCTTTCTTTGAATCTTTGACACCAGCCAATAATACTGTGTTGCCTTCGTACAATAAGTTGCCGAATTCCGAATATTCGTTGCACCATAAAACACAATTTCTATAAGAGCCGTTAATGTCGCTAATTTCTACAAACCCCATTAACCGCCCCTTATTCTCACCTTTTTTAACCGGATATGTTCTCAATGTATCAATATTACAAGCTACTACCAAATTCATCTTACTTGGTGAAGCATCTATATCGGAAACTAAATGTGTGGCTGCGCTTATATCACAGGATTCCACCGCACTTACAGTAACCGGAACCCCTAATAATTGTTTTTCAGATTGGGCCATCATTAAAGGGTTATCATCAAGGGACATGGGTGGGCATCTTAACGTATTGGCTAAATCCATCAAAATTTTAACTCTGTTCTTCGTGGCCGCGCCGCCGCCCTCTTTTTTGGGGGCCGCACACTGTTCTATAAGGTCGGCCAAGTTACTATTTTCTTTTAATTTTGTTTTTACGAAACCTACTTCTTTCTCTGTTAAACTATTAAGTTTACTTAACTCAAATTCCATCCTCTTTCGCGATATACCTAAATAATCTAAGGACCCAGATTCTATAAGTCCTAACGCAATATCAACACTAACATTGTAGAGTAGATTGAACAAAACATCAATCCAGTCTTTAAAATCTCTTAATAATTCTACCAACTTCTCAGTTGCTCGTCCGCCCATTCCTTTAATGTTTCCGAGCCCAAAGTACACAACCCCGTTGATAACGTCAAAATCCAGATTACCCTTTCTTAGGTCCGGTCCTCTTACTTCAATCCCCATACTCTTACAATTATAGACTAATTCGTTAACTTCCTCAAGGGGTCTTTGCTTCTCGCGGGCCATTTTTAACCAAGATTTGGCCCATGGTAATGGAAAATGTACTTTTATAAAAGCAGAAAAATATGATTCCAGCCCGTAACCGATAGCGTGGGCTTTATTGAATGAATATCGTTGCGATTTCTCAATCCAAGAGAAAATCTCGGCGGCTATCTCTGGTGAAACAATTTTGGCTTTGGCTGCCCCTTCTATAAAATCCTTCTTACAAGACGCCATTAAATCGGCTAATTTCTTTCCCATAGCCTTTCTTAAATTATCAGCTTGTACAAGATTAAATCCAGCTAAATCTTGCGCTATTCTCATCGCCTGCTCCTGGTATACCAGGATAGAGTTCGTGGGTTCAAGAATAGGGCGAAGTGCTTCGTGAATGTAAGAGGGTTGTTCTTCACCCCGTTTAACTTTTACATACTTATCCGCCATACCGCTTTCAAGACAGCCGGGGCGAAGTATACTTATTAGTGCTGCAAGTTCTTCAAGACACCTAGGACTACTTCGTTTAGCCCAGGTCATTCCAAGAGGCTTTTCTAATTGAAATACACCTTTTGTATTTCCAACACAGATTAGGTCCCATGTCGCTGGACAATTAAGGTAAACTTTCTTAATATCGAAATGGCCTTCTTCGTAGAAACAGCCACAATCAAACGATATAAATCTCATTAATACAATCTCTATTTACTTTAAATTTTCCTGGCTCTAATTCTTTTGATTCTAAAGAAGACGGTATTTTAGATATATCAATTACATTATTTTCGGCTATTAATTTACAAAAAGCTAAAAAAATATCTTGAGGTAAACACCCCTTAATTCTATTTACTGTTTTATGAAGCCATTGCACATTTCCCTCCTCATAATCAGAAAAACTACTTATCCTATCTAAAGAAGCAGTTCCATGATATGAATTCTTGTTAAGTCTTCCTTTCCTTTTAGAAATTTCTATAGGAAGACCACTAAGAGCACATTTTCTATCTTGTTTTAAAAATAATTCCCAAACATATTCTGGAGTTATTGTAAAAGATAATCCTCTTCTCTTAGCCATATCTCTAATAATATGCCAGAAGGTAACCCCTATTTCTTCATATCCTCTCCAAGTAATATACTGTTCGTTAACAATATTTAAATCACACCCACAAGATGTTAATATTTTATTTTTTAAAGCTATATCCGCTATATCAACATAATTACCACAAACACATTTACAAAGCCAAAACATTTTTGGGTAAACAACACTTCCACCATTTTTATCGACAACTGTAAGTTTTCCAAATTGTTGGTTTCTAAAATCAGTATATGGTTCCTTAATTTTTTTACGTTTTTTAATGCCGGCTTTATCTATCGCTCGATATATTACTCTCTTACTAAGATTTAAAGCTTTTCCTATTTCTGCTGCTGACATCTTCATATCTACATACATTTCTTGTATTTTTTCTGGAGATGCTATTAAAAAAGCTTCATTAAGTTTATTTTTCCTTTGTTCTTGTCGTAAAATATGAATTCCAAATTTTCTTAAATTCCTATGAATAAAACCGTGATTTCTTCCTATAGAATGAGCTATTTCTTCGACAGTTTTTTCATGAACTAAGTATTGCTCTTTTAACCATTCTTCATTTTTACCTAAATCATCAGAAAAATACATTGTTTTCTCCTATAGTATAAATCATATTTTGTACTATAAGAGTATACACTTTAAGTAAACTAACTATTAAAATTTATTTTTGGTTGTATTTTACGAGCGATTGTTAGGAATTTAATTAAAATCTGAGCCGTTATTTTTACATCTACCAACGCATCATGCAAATTACCTATTGATTCTATTTTCATATAATCCTTTAATGTGCCAAGTTTTAGATTCGGTACTGCTTTAGAATTTTCAAAGAAATAATTAGCCAAAAACAAAGTGTCATAAGGTATGAAGTAGAATAAAGCGGCCTCTCCCCTTTCCTTGTTCCAAGGCCCATATTTCTGACACATTTTGTTTATAAATTTACTGTCAAAGTTTACAATATTGTGCCCCGCTGGAATTGGACGGGTCCAGGCTTGCCCCGGCTTGTAATTAAAACGTTCTACGTATAGGGCGAAGTCTGCCCAAACTGTTTGAGGTAATGGTGCTGTTGAAAGCTTCTCTAATGAATGCCCGTTTATCTCTAAGGCTTTAGGGTCGGCGGTCTCAGGCGTTAAAGGACGAATTAAAGAATTGAATTCAGAGTTAGGAATAATTGTAAGATTCTTAGAATTGATTGCTACTGCGGCGATTTGAACTATTTCGTGTTTTTCATGGTCCAGACCGCTTGTTTCCACATCGTAGCACACGATTGTATTGTAATTCATTTTTCCTCAGGAAATATGTCGATTGGCCCGTTGTATTCATGACATTTATTCTCCCAATGTATTATTGTGTCTTCAATTGTAGCTTGAAAAGAGTTATTAAAATAATTTTTTGAACCTATTAAAATTACATCATATTTTACTAATTTTTTCTCCTTATCTATAGAAAGAACACGAAATATATAGAAACTATCTTGGAAATATTTAGGAAAAGGCCATTTAGACCGTGTGATTTTTAGAAGTCGCTGCATTTAGAATCTTTCAATTCTAGTATAATTCTTCTGTGCTTCTTTATAACTACTCCCAAAAACATCTAAAGGACCGGTATATTCGTTATATTCCTTTCCCCATCTTGCCTCAAATATGTCTATCCTGTCTCTAAAGCCCGAACAGTAATAACCTTTAGCTCTCCAAGGAGTTCTTTTATACATACCGTCGTAATAAATCATTCCGTCTTTACGGAACAATATTCTAAAGATGAAGTCGCTAGACTCAAAATATGTGGGCAACTTAAAACGGGTTATTCGTAGTAGTTGATTCATCGGGAAAATTTGGTATTTCGTTTGGTGGGCAGTCTTTTATTCCGTAATAACTATTATCATTATATAAGTTTAAAAAGGTAGATAATCTATCTTCCCAATTTGTAGGACAAGGTTTATTTTCTTTTATATAAAATACATTATAATAAACAACTCCGTCTATTATATCATTAATACGATAATAGCATTGGCTACATTTCAAATATTTAGGGAGAATTTGAGTTCTCGTTAATTTAAGTAATGCCTGCATTGACCATCTCGCTCGCCATTTGAATTTTATCTAAAATAGCAACTCCAAGCACATCAAATTTTACTAAACCCGCCGCCTCGCCGGAGGATAAATCATATCCGCAAATCATTTCGCCCGTTCGTTCATCCAAAATCATAGGGGCGACTGTATCAAGAGGTTCCGAAGATATGACCAAACCACACGCATGTCGGCTTTTATTAACGAGGGTTCCTTCAAGGGCTATAGCTTGTTTGAAGTAATCGGCGTATTCCCCGACTATATCATTTCCTTCTAATTGGGCCAATCCCTCAAAATCCTCTGGTTTATGTTCTAAGCACCACCGTATAATGGAGGAATCCCCGGTTTCTTCCTCCATTTCTTGCAAGTCGCCCATTATACGTTGTTCGTCTGGGATGCCACGGGTTAAATTATTAATCTCCTCGAATGATAAGGCACCATAAGCGCGAATTACCGCTTTTAGGGCGGACCTTCCTTGTAATCGTCCGAACGTTACTATTTGTGATACTTTATCCCTACCATATTTAGTGCGAATATATTCAATAACGCTGTCGCGTCCAGATACCGGAAAATCAGTATCTATATCGGGGAGTGCAACTCTATCTTTCGTGTTACGCCCCGCGTTATAGAACCTCTCAAAATATAGACCGTACTCGATAGGGTCGCAACTAGTAATACCTATTAAATAAGCAGTGAGACACCCACTAACACTACCTCTACCCACCCCAGGAAGTTGCCCCTGAGATTCGGCATATCGTATGTAATCTTCCACAATTAAGAAATAATCTGCCAGCCCAGCATTCTCAAAAACTTCAAGTTCGTGCTTAATTCTTTCTACATATTCTCCCTCTTTTTCTACAGATATTATCCCTTTTATTTTATTTCTCCAACCCGCCCGGCATAATTCCCTAAGTTGTTCATTAGGTTCGGCCACCGGAAATTTGGGCAACAACGTTTTACTAAGAATGGAAAAGGTTTCACAGCGGTCAGCTATTTGGGCCGCGCCGGCTATTTCTTGTTCTGATAGAACTTTCCTTACCTCATCTTCTCCCCGGAAATGATTGGTTCCTTTAGGAACCTTATCTATCGTCACACCTAAATCATTAGCAAGTATTACTCGATGGTTTATATCATCTTCTGGTTCGCAGTATAGACAATTAAACAGTCCCACGGTTTGTAATTTAAGTTCAGAGGCGGTTTCCCGCATTATATCAGCGGTAAGCTCACAATCGCCGTCTACCCCCAGATAGAACCTGTCCCCAAAAATATCCCGAAATAGATTACTTTCTTTAATTAAATCTTCTTTAAAATCCGATTTTAAAGCTTGTTTAAGACTCCAGGGGTCCGAACCGTAATACGGTCCATCGAATAGGATAGCTCCTATGGAACTATCTCGGTATCCATTTATACAAATCAACCCTTTGGAATAGTTAGAAAGAATTTCATGTGTAGCTTGCGGCTCTTTCTTAAAATTCTCAGGTTTATTACTTTGGGATACAATTTTTAATAAATTTTTGAACCCGGCAAGTGTACTCGCCAATAATAGTACGGTGGGACCTCCCATTAGGGCTTGTTCCAACCCAAAGATTGGCTTAACCCCCTTTTTCTGCGCCGACTGATAGAATTCTACCGCCCCTGATAGTGAGTTTAAATCGGTTAGAGCGACAGTTTCGCCCTTTTCAATTAGGGCATCTGGTGGACTTAGACCATAATTCAAACTGTAGAAAGAATGGTTACGTAGGTTTATAAACTTCATTTTTGTCCACTTATCATCCAGCACCAAGCCACAGTCGCGCAAATAACGGCTACAGCAGCAAACACACATTCAGGTGTATTCATAGATTCTCTATATCCACGATAAGTTGTTTGAACATATTTTTAATATTAGTGAACATATCCGGTATTATATTTTCTATCCCCTGAATCTTTTGTTTAATTTTATTCTTAATTTGTAGAATTTTCTTTTTTGCTAGATAGATAGCGCCTCCTCCACCAATTACTATTCCTAGAAAAAAAGCGAGTATCGCTAACATGCTTTCGCCACCTTTTTGTTAATTACTATAAATCTATCATCAAAGACTTGGTTTAATTCTGGTCCTATATCTTTCCAGTCTAATCCTCCTAAACCACAACCAAGTCTAGGTAACAAAATTCTGGTCCACTGAAGAACATTGGCCACTCCCACTAATTGACGGGCCATATCTAATATTAAACCGGGCGAACTAGGCTTGCGCCAATCGTACTTAGTGGGGAAACCAACGACATAGGGGGAATGCTCTCCTAGTAAATCGGTAAATTTATTAACTAAAATAGTGGGGACTTTGAGTTTTTGAATAGCCGCGCCCCACACTAGGTCAATATCTTTAATAGCCGTTTTAAAATCTAGGGCTAATCCGGCCCCCATTACTAATCTACCGTCAGATTTAACTATTAAATTAATGGGACAGACCAGTGCATTGTTTCTAGAATCCGCCCCTTCAATCCAAATATTACCTTCTTGCTCTAACATAATTTTCCTATTTAGTTTTATCTAAACTGCTGTGTCCAAAAACCACTATAGCCACCAACACCAATTCGAGTAAAGTTAGGGTTTAATAGATTAGCCCTATGTCCCGGCGAATTATACCACGTCCTCGTGACGTTTTCCGGGTTTGGCTGTCCTTGTGCAATATTTTCTCCAGCCCATCCTCCCGTTCCCCCATGCCTAAAACCGTAAACGTGTCTCATATTATAACAGTGGCGATTAGCGGTAATCTGTAGGGCTCGGTCTGGAATAAGTGGTCGTAACCCATGCAACGCGCGGTAAAAATTGGCCCATCGAACCATTTGAACTTCTTCGTGAGTATAAAAGGACCAACATACTATAGGATTCTTTATTACTCCGCCTTCTTGGTAGTCCCCACTTACATTAACTTGTTCGCCCCAAAGCTCTTCTAGACTCTTTTGTGGTATATCGAGTTTATACGAACCAACATTATCAACTTTAAGTCGCGGGCCGTCAGTGTCTTTATAAAGTGTTCCACTCTGAGAAAACGGTACGGTTAAAGCGATAATTAAAAGCAATACTTGCATTATTTACTCCTTACTTAGATACAGTTTCCTTAACTTCTTCAGCTTTGCTCTTGTATAGATATTCCGGTATGTCCAGTTCTACAAACTCGGAAAAATCGTCGTGGTCGTAATATTGAGCCGCGCCCAATACTTGAATGTTCTTAAATTTAGTTCCGTCAAACCAAGCAATATGGGGCGTTCCATCGGCAGGCCCAAGTCCCTTTCCTTCCTTAACATAGACGTAATAGGGGCCTTCGCGAAGAGTCAAACCGTTTCCAAGGTCAACAGTATTCATATCCAATAATCTCCACATTCTAAACCTTTAGTAATAACATAAATTGAGTAATCAGTAGTATAAACTGTCCCACTCCATTTTGATAATAATCTACATTTAACATAACCTCCTTTAAATTCAATAATCGTAATATAATAATATTGAGATTCAAAATTAAGAGGAATTTCATTCTCGGATGGTCTAGTTATCCTTAATAATTCTAACATGTTCTAGAACTCATAGTTTGCCCATACAGCTTCTAATCGCCTTTGTTTAGTAGAACCGGTAGCTGAATTATTCGGCAACTCGAATACTCGTTGAGGCTTACCGTATAGAGCCTCGTAAAGTTCGCTCTGATAACCACTTAGGAGAAATCTCCCTCTAATTTTTCCTAAAACGTCCGCAAGGACTTCATGCTCCTCTTTAGTCATTTCATGTCTATAGACCTTACGGGCACCCTTGGCCCTAGTTTCTGGGAGGTAGGGCGGGTCAATATAATAAAAAACGTTTTCGGCGTCGTATTTTTGAATAATATCGGTCGCTAAATCGTGTTCGATTTGAATGGTTCTGAACCGTTCTATTACTTTGGGGAGGTTCTCATCAATACTGGAAAGCCAGCCAGAAACAACGTCGGCCATGCCCGCGCGAGAGCGTTGAAGAGAATAGGACCAGGATTCGCCCATTCCTGAGATTGATTGTCTAAATTCAACATATGTGCTTACAGCACGTTCAATAGTATTAGATTTTTCAGATTCCTTAGCATCTTCAAAAATTTTTTCCGAATAGAGTGTTAAACTGAGTTGACGGGTAAATTCCTGAGGTTCACATTTAAGAACTGTGAATAACTCAAACAATCGTTCGTCAATATCATTATAAACTTCGAGTCTAGACGGCTCTTTGTTTAACAGGACAGAACCCGCCCCACCATAGGGCTCCACGTAAATTTCTGTGGCCCCAATTAGGGGTAGAAGGTGTTTGACCATGTAGTATTTTCCGCCAAACAGCTTGAATGGCGGCCGTATCCTTGTGCTCATACATACATAATAGAGCTAGATGGGGACTTTATCAAGTTGCTTTCAGCAACCTAGAAAGATTTTTAAATCGCGTCTTCGTTACGGGACCGAAAGTATTCCCGAAGCTCGTCTCGAAGCTTAATCTTATTAAGAGTAAGTTGATATAAACCTTGACTATCTTTCTTTATATCCGTATGTGGATTGAATTGGTTATCCACCAAAATTTGCCAGCGAGTTCTATAGCCCCTCGCAGCTTTTGGGCCATGCCACCGATGTAGAAGAGAGCCCGGCACATATCCTATATTTTTCTTTAACTCTAAAGCATGTTCCTGCCAAACGTGGAGCGTCTTTTTATACTCTAGAGTACATCCTTTATGATAAGAGGATTCCACTTGGCCAATTAAAGCCCGGCTTATATGATGGTCCCCCGCCCCAAGAATTGCCCAATCAATCAGGCCGCCCATAGTTTCCCAGGCCCTTCTAGTACAGGCCCAGGCATACCCAGGATGCCAAAAATGACCCCCATAGTAACCAGACGGCATTTCCTTTCTACCATTAACATAACTTGCGGCGAATCCTTGGGCTTTGCCAATAATCTTGCTATCGCGCGGAGGAGCTAGGTCATAAGCGTCCTCGAACATTTGGACCACATCATAATGTTGTAACTGGTGAAGGGTTTCTTTAACCCAATCGTGTCGGGTAAATGAAACGTCAGCATCAATCCAGGCCACATATTTCCAATCGCTCGGGAGTCTAGCGACTCCTAGATTTATCATGTTTTCCTTGTGCCATAATTCCGTAGAACTAAATAACTGTAAATGCTTAGGATTAGTTCTAACTGTTACTTCATGTGGGCGGTCTCCAAAGGCCATTTCAACTGTATAAAGGTCCCCACCCGAATTAAGTACATACGGCTCAAATTCCCGATAAAGTTCATATCGAGAACGATAGCGGTTAGTATTAGATATAGCGGTTACTACGTGTAGAGTTTCATTCATTAGCGGGCTCGAATTTCTCTTTTAATTCTTTAAATAATTTACGTTCAGCTTTCTTTCTTTTTTCTTCAGCCTTTTCTTGCTTTTTCTTTTCAGCTTCCGCCCGCTTTTGAATTCTCTCTTGTTTTTTAATTTCTTCTTGTTTCGCTAATTCTATAGCTTCTTTAATACCAACTTTAATTGTTTTTCTTGACTCGATAGCTAAAACTAATTTTGTATCATACCTATGATTATTTTGTTCTTCAACCCATTTCTTTAAAATATCCAACTCTTCTTTGGTTACTTCTTCAAATAATGATATTGTATCTTCAGGATAAAAATATTTTATATCCGAATAATCATCACTACCTGTATCCTGTCCATATATTTCTATAAGTTTAGCTCTCATATCATTCCTTATTACTTAATACACTAGGAAATATATCTTTTATGTTAGTTTCCGCGAAAAATGGAAATTCGCCCGGATAATCTTCCCAGATTCGTAGAATTTGTTCAATTAAATGTTTTTTAACCCCATGAAGGTTTAATTCAGCTAATTTATCAGGGTTGCGGGACCATAAGCTGTTAGCTTTTAAAACCAAATAAGGAAGATTTAATTCTTTAGCAATTTCGACGTATTCATTAACATGGGCCACTGTTTCAAACACGTCGGGAACTATAACTCGTTTGCCTAAAAGGAGATAGTTCTTTACTAAGGCTTTTGCCCAATGGTGGGATTCCTTATCAAGACCACCGAAATATTTATATGTACCTCCTATTGACCAAAAGTCATCAATTTCTACTATAACATCGGCATAACCGGCAGCTATCATTCCACGAGCAATTGTGGACTTCCCGGCTCCTGGGGGAGACCTTATGATTATAAGCATACTATAACTTTACCTAATCTACTAAAATTATCTCTAAATCTATCTGGCCTATTTCCCCAATATATAAATGCACAAGCCATAGGAGCACCTTTTTTAACTATTTCTCCGTTATAATAAAATTTAATCCTAGGTGTTCTAATAAAACATATAGCCGCCGCCGAATAAAATATTATTTCCCAATGTTTTGTATTAGTGGCAACTGGTATAAGTGCTATAACTTCTGAACCTGTATTATTAGCCTCTAAACATTTATTAATCCAATCCTTAATAGTGGTTTTATCTAAATTCCGCCCATATGGGGGGTTAACGAATATGGTCCGCGCAAAAGACCAATCTTTATTTAAACCATTATTTTCTTTATTAAAATGAAAGGTTGCTGGGACCGTTGAATAGTCGTTTGAGCAAGGGTCCAAGTCTATATAACCAAATACATTTAGGATTAATTTTATATATTCTGGAGGAGTATTCCAATCCTTATTTTTAGAGACTGATTCTCTATTAATTGTCATAAATAAACAGTCTCTCTATTCCTTCCTTTGACCCCGTATCCTTTGTTAGACTGCTCGTAACTCGCTTCTCCCAAACACACTTAAAGTCGCTAGGAGCCACATATTCGCTCACGAATACGTTCGCTTTGCAAGCAACTTTTCTTGTCCATTCCCAAAATTCGTCGGAGTTGAATCCACCTTTATAAGGGGTTGTACCTCTGTAAGGAGGGTCACAATTATGAACCAAAATATTGCTAACATTAAACAAATCATCTTTATCTACGTCTAAATCAAAAACTTCTCCTTCATAAGGAATTTCATTTATACCTCTAATTCTTGTTAAGATATGGTTATTTATTATCCGACGAGAACTTCTAAATTTAATTGCTGGAACTTCATATCCTAATTTTATTATATCTTCAGATGCAAAATAAATATCAAAAATTCTTCCCGCTCTTCTTTTTATAGATGGTTTAAGACCACATCTTAGTGCAATAGTATACATTTGTTCAGCTAATTTAGGACTTACTGTGCTTCCACATAATTTAGCTCTATTCCTTTCATATATTTCTAAACCTCCATCCCCCCTTAACCATCCTTTAAGGATTTCTATTTGATAATTTATTGGAAATGTCAATATATTATCATTTAGAGCTTTAAAATGTGCTGTACCAGTTATATAATCGTATAAAAATTTGGCGGCAACGGTAGAGTGTAATCTAACTTGAGCAACAGATTGCCAAGGCATTTCTTTAACAATAGCTTCTACGCCAAACGCAGTTTTTATACAATGACAAGCATCTGCTACCCATGTATCTAATTCATCCATACAAAAACTTAGTAATATAGAATTTGGTATTCCATTAGCAAATTGTGAATGCCCCTCCGCTAAATAATAACCAAAAAATCTAAATAATTCACTGCAAATGTTTAATATTGGATATTTTTGTATGAAAGGTGAATAATATTCTTTATTAATTTCCAAATCTACAGGATTTTCAATTCCTCCTAACGGAATTAAAACATAATCTCCTATTTTTAAATCACTAGCTCGGGTTGCTTTTTTCATGCTCCATAAATCTTCATTTGTTCTAAAATCTTGTCTTTTTTCAATATTTCTGCCGGGTATAGAAATAATTCTATGTTCTGGAGTAACTTCTATTTTATCTATAAGCCCTTGAATCTTTAATGATAATAAATTCCCTCTATATATTTTAGACATTTTATTTAAAACACGTCTACCTCCGTGAAGAACATCATTTATCTGTATGTCTTTAATTTCTTTAAATTTTTCATCAATAGTTTTTATTTTAGCGTTGGGTGGTAAGCAATAACAAAGTGACCCTGTGGGAATCGGGAGGGACTTATAATCGTAATTAGTGAAAAATACATCTGTCAAATTGGGCACTTGAGCCATAATATTTCTATAGGCTTCCGCCCCGTAATTTCGCTTTCCTTGTCCATCACGGGCATATCCGCTCCACCACTTGCCGGAATAGCTTAGATTAAAACCCGTATACCCAATTTCAGCGGCCGAATAACATTCTTGATTATAATGGATATTATTATATTCTTCTTCACTAACCTCTTCTGGGGGAACCCATCCTCCTTGGAGCGCTTTCCACATTTCAATTAAATGAAAATGTTTATCGTTACCAATCCTAGGACCTTTAACCTTATCAATCATATTCGCGCCGCCCACGAATGGCTCGACCCACAACTGGCCTTCTTTTCTATATGGGTCTATGACCGCAAGAATTTCTTTTGCATGACGAGCTTTGGAACCTTGATACTTCATGGAGAAACATCCATGTCCCGCGAAGAATTCCAAATTTCACGCCCGCTTGGATTTTTAATTATCACCATAGCGGTCCAACCATGCTTTTTAAAAACATTTTTAGCGGCGGTTAATGCTTCATCTAGACCAAAATGTTGACTATCTTCATAATACGTAGCATCCTGAAAGGCAACTATTACTTTAAAACTTCCCATTGAAGCCCTCATTAAATAAAATCTGCAAACTCGGCATTAATTTTAAATCCTTTGTTATTCTGACCCATTCCCAGGGTTTATGTTTATCGGGCTCTAAATTTTCGGGCTCATCCATTGATTCGCCCAAATATAAAAATACTATATAATGATATCTTTTACCTATAACCTCAACATGTCTCAAAAATCTAGTCCGCGTTGTATGCATTCCAGCTTCTTCAAAAAGTTCTCGTTCCGCACAATCAATAGTTAATTCTCCATCTTCTAATTTACCACCCGGCGTATCATAGGAGCCTTTGAAGGCTCCATTAAGTTTCTTTCCTAAAAGATAGCGAGTTTCTGACCCAAATTTTCTACCTATAAGCATAGCGGAAACGATTATTGGTTTCATTATGTTCCTGGGGCTTTATATGTGCTAAACGCACCGTTAGAATATTTTTCGGTGGTTTTTTGTATTCCAATTTGATAGATTTCTTTTTTCATAAATTCACAAATAGTCAAATCTGACCCAGGTTGTTTATTCATTCCATATGCACATAACTTGTTACACCAGAACCCTTTATTTAACTGTGGGCGGATTGTATTTTTTACTTTTTCAAAGTTTTCTCTAATCATTTCCTTAGTTTTAATAATATCTTCCGGCTCAAAACAAATAGTAAAAGCCTTACCCAATCTAATATAAAATATACTTATCAAAATTCTTTTATATTCTGGTAGAATTTCGGATAGTGCTAAGTAGTAAAGTCTCAATTGAATATCTTCATTACGAAAATAATCATAATCTTTTACTTTTTTAGTAGGCCAAACCGTGAGGTATCCCCCGGTTTTATAATCAACAAGGTGGAGGACCCCCATTTGTGGGGATTCTAGGAAGTCGATTGTTCCCTTTAACCTTAAATTGCCCTTTAGAACTTCATCTTTATATTTAAACTCATAAGCCGCCCACCTATCGGATAATTCTATGTCGAACGGCTTTTCAACAGAAACAACGTTTGAAGTTAGTGGATTGAACTCTCCGTCATTAAATTCTATAGCTTTTCTAACTAAATCTAGACATTCTTCTTTATCTTCATCGGTCCATTTGAATCTATATCTAGGTTCATAATAATCTATAGCGGCTTTAATTGTTTTTTCGGGCGTTCCATCTTTAATTTTCCACTTACTGCCAACCTCATCCTCAAAAAATTTTTCCTTATTTTGTTCTGCTAGTTTACGTAACCCTAGTAGCTGTAAGGACTTATGTACCGCCGTGCCCTTTAGGGCCTTAAAATTGTCCCCACTTGACATTCCCAAATTATAGGTAATATAATATTGCTGCTCACAATAGGAAAGGTTATTTAAGCTACTAGAGCGAAAATATGTAATAATCAACTCGACCACCACGATGAAAATATAGATTGATTACCTCTTATATACCTCGCTCGCGTTTGACACCAAAAATCAAAAACTTTATCGGAATGTTTTAATTTCATTAAATTTATAGTTTTATGGGTCCATCTAACATTTTCTGGAAAATATCCTTTTGAACTATCAATTCTATCTAATGAAGCAGTTCCTTTACTACGTTCTCCTTGTTTTGGGAATTTAATTGGAACTCCAGTTAAAGCACATTTCCTATCTTGTTTTAAAAATAATTCCCATAAAAACTCTATAGTTAAATTAAATTCTAGATTACTATGTCTAGCTCTAGCTATTATTTTTCCAAATTGGATACCACTTATTTCACCATAGCCTTTTCTTCTTTTTTTAGCCGCTTTTATTAAATGTTCTGGATTAGAAGTTAATAAACTTGTACCTATACCATATATTTTTAAATCTTTACCAAATTTCTTAAGATAATAACTAATAACTGTATGACTATTTAAGCTATTTTCCCTGGCAATTTGAGCCATACTTTTACCAAGCTCTACATACTCTTTATACAAAAATTCTTTAGTTAGTTCTTTTGCGTTCATGTTATATTTACAGGACCAGTAATCCATCCCCACTGTCTTAAAATATCGAACATTACTAACTGCTGAGTTTTTTCGTCCATATTAGAATTGTCAATTATTGCGTCAAAATTAGACTGGTTAAAATTTTCTTCCAATAAAGCTGTTTCAGATTTATGCTTTGGTTGGCCAATGGAACGAGTTAATTTTATTACTTTTCCGCCGATTTTTTTAATACCAAGAACTTCATTATCAAATCTGCAATCTGTTATAACCGCAAATTTATTAGGATAGGTATATATTTCATTCACAAGGGCATCTACCCAACAATTAGTAGAAATTTTTCTACAAATATCAGTACCAAACGATTGGAGTAATTGTCTTATTGTAATATTATCAGTATTTTTAGATTCAGGATTTTCTTTTTTATGAATAGTAAAACATTCTTTTGGCAAATTAGACCATGTTATATCAAGAATTGTATTTTTATCTTCATCTGTCCCATTTAATAGCTTAATTGAAACATTAAAAACTTTAGATATAAATTCTTTTAATGGTTGAGCAAAATTATATATTCTACAAAGCGGCCATATTTTTTCTATATTTAAATCGTTATATTCCATTGGGTCATATATTTGTTCTTTGTAAGAATCTTCATCTTCTACTGGAACAATAAGTTCTGAGTTTACAACTTTCCAACATGGAATCAAATTATTAGCCGACATTGTATATCCAAAAATATGCTTTCCTAAGGTAGTTTTGCCAGATTGGCGTTGACCAGCAATTGCTAAAATTCTAGTTTCAGTCATTTAATTCTTTCTTTATTAGAATGTCCATTCATCTACGTCTAATTTAATAGCCAACCAACCGGTAGGGACAATAGCTTTGGTCCCATCTTTAAGGTTCAATCTATGGGTGCCACTAGCTGAAACCGCAATTTCCACCACATCGTTAAATATTAATACGCAATCTTTATAAATATACTTCCTTTCACGTTCTGGCGGATTTAACTTTAAAAATTCGGGAAGTTTCTTTTCTGACATAAATTTCTCCTTAATAAACATAATTCGATAATTCTTCTTTAATAACGCTTACTGGCATCGCCCCAATATCCGGCCCGGTAAAATCTGGTGTCAAAACTCTAAAGGACCTGGACAATTCTTCTTTAATCTTATTAGTAGCATTGAGCCCAGCTTCATCTCTATCCATTAACAGGATTACTTCCGTTACCCCTAAGCCCGCTATAAGGGCTCTCTGAGCATCTGAGAGGTCACAGCCCATAATTCCCACTGTAGTATTCAATCCGGCTTCACAAGCCCTCAGAACGTTTCCTGAGCCCTCTACGAGGGTAATAGAGCTAGTTCTTTCAATATAGGGCCGCGCCCTCCATAATCCAAATAGATAATTACTCTTATTAAACCCAAAAGAATTCTTCCACTTTGAACAGTTAACCTTTTCTTCCGGGGTTTGGGGACATTTCCTACTAGGATGATGGTAAAATGAACAACCTTTACACCTTTCCCATAAGGACCGCCCCATATAACCTATAACACCCCTTTCATTAAAGTAAGGCACTATAGCGCGGTGGGTGGTATCCCCGATTCTAAAGTCTTGAAGTATCTGTGGGGAAAATCCACGATTTATAAAATAACGAGACGGAACGTTATAGTTAAGGGTGAATAATCTCTCAGTAGAGGCCGGCTCCTTGAATATACTTAACCTTTTCTCTAATTTATTCCTTTCTACATTAACCTCCGGTTCTTCAATCAGTTTGCCGCCCAAGAAGTCCAGGGCGAAACGTTCCGCCTCCTTCTGATTTATCCTCTTAACACCTTGAATTAAACCTAATCCCATTAATGGGAATGACTTATGACAATTCCGAGTAAAACATTTCCAACTAGAATTTTCAAGAATACTCCACCCATTAGGGTTATTACCATCATGTATTGGACAACAACCGGCCCATCCCTTTCTAGTGCGATAATATTCAATCCCTAAATGGTCTAATAATTCTTCAAGTCTGGGAATCAAACTTTTATTTATCTTAAACTGTAAGGTCATTCTCGGTTAAATTTTCAATTAAAATTGGAGGATTTTTCTTAACAGTCTCTCGATTTGTACGAATTTCTGTTAATTTAGCTATTTCTCCTTGAAGGTTACAATGTATAAAGTCGGTATCATCAACATCAGGGGCGAACCGACTAAACAGGGGTTTAATCTTCCTATTACCATTTTGGGGGCCTTCCTCGGCAATCTCCTCAGGGGTTTTCTTTTGCAGGTAAGAAACAGATGAGGCTAACCAAGACAGTCTATCAGATGCGGCTATTAACTCTTCCCTATTAAGTTGTGACATACAAAGACATGCTAAATCCAACTCAATCATAGTATCCACAAGGGCGGTAACCATGAAACCAAGTTTTTGATATTCGGACACATTAGAATTAAGTTTGGAGTCATTCAAAACTTTAATGTAATCAAGAATAACTACTGCTGGTTTGTCTCTAGCGTTCTTAGCGGCCCACCTACGAATAATTGCTATTACTTCATCCCATTCTCGCCCAGCAATATTAATATAGTCGAGTGGATATGCTTTTATCCTTTTAGCAGACTCGACTACCTCACGAGATTTTACTGGGTCTGCTGCAAATTTACCCGTTTCTATGTCATAAATCGTTACCCCACTTTGATTTGCGTAAATTCTATCAAGTTGAAGCTCATTATTTAACTCGGTATCAAGTAACAAAACGTTTATACCCTGTTCGGCAATACTTAGGGCGGCTTGAGTGGCGAATATGCTTTTCCCCACCTTTGGGCGGGCACCAACTAGATTGACTGTCTTTTTCCTTAACCCTCCCCCGATATATTTGTCATATCGTTTGAAACCTGTAGATATACCCACATACTCGCGTGGGTTCTCAGCAAGAAACTTTAGATAGGCTTCGCCATCAAATGTAAGTGAAACTGGAGTATCCTTGGAATCATCCACAATTTTATTAGCTAAACCAAACACCGGTGTCTCGATTAGAGACATTATTTGGGAGATTGACTCATCCCCTTTAATAGCAAGAATGTCCTTTCTAGCTTCGTCAAGTTCGCCCACTATAAGCCGAGCTACTTCAAACCGTTTTACTGTTTTAGCAAACTTTAAAACATTGGCTAAGGAAACTCTAGTATCCAAAACGTTTTTCAAATGTTCAAGGTCTGCCTTCTTCTCGAAAGCCTTTTCTAGACTCAAACGGGAAATAGTTTGAATTACAAGAGGAGCTTCAATTTGGGCACTTTTGTTCTCCTGAAAGATATGGCCGAATATACGATAAATAGCTTGGTTAGTAGGGTCCGAAAAAGAGCGGACCCTTAAAAGCCCGTCGATAAGGCAAAAACTTTCATATCCATGTGTTGCTATACTTCCTAAAACTGAGCGTTCTGCTGGGGTATCGCACAGACTCTTAGTCATGTTGAACTTGTTCAACCTACATTTTCGTTAGTTAACCCACTTTGCCCATTATCAACCTTCATATTATTTTCTTCTAAGACTTCTGCTTCATCTTCTTCTTCATTTTCATCTTTTTCTTTATCGTCTATCATAATCTAATTTCTTTCTTTGGTAGGTGAATTTTATATTTTTCCATAATTTTAATATTGGTTCCAGGGCCAGTTATGAATAATTAGGCCAACGATAGCCGAAACTATAATAATTAAAACTACAAGTTTAATATTAATGAGAATACCCCTTTAATTATCCTTTCTAGCATTTTGTAGCAACAAAATTTGGTTCTTCAAAATCTGTTTCAAATAAACACTAAACCTAACATGTTCCGTTCTGGGGTGTGCGAGTACCGCCGAGTTCTTGATTGCTTTGGTAATTCGTTCTTTGCGGGAAAGTCTAATGTGCATAAATGCACTCCTTTTAATGAATTGTTATACTTATTCCTAACTCTTTTGCGATTGCTAGCAATCGCTGACGCTTCTCTTCTAACTCACAATCCGGCTGACCCGTTTTCTTATCATATTCTTTAGCTTTTTCATAAATTCTATAGAAATCTTCAATATCAGTACCGGTAACAGTTTTACCCTCTTCTAGTCGTTTCATCCATCCTTCTGAATAGGAATCCATTATGAAAGAAACTGCGCACATTAGGCTAAACCTCTCCGCGCGCTGGCGCAGCCATTGCAAACATATGTTCCGTCACTTTTAGTAATATGGGCCGGATTAGTCATAAAATCTCGCCCACAACCTGTACAATTTACCTTAACTTCCTTAAACTCCGGTCTATCCCGCGCTACTGGCTTTTCTTTATAGAGTTTCTTATCCCGTTCCTTACTGTACCCCCCGCTCTCTTCGCCTTCCTTGGGTCCTAAGGTAACAAACCCAAAATCGCGGGTATACTTCTTGGGGGGATTTCTATTAGGACCAACAGAAACCTTTATAGAGTCTTCAGGAACAACTTCTTCAATCCCATCTTCTTGGTCATCTTCGGACTCTTGGTCCGAATTTTCTTGTTCTTCGTCATCCTCTGTAAAGTCTCCAAAACTCCCAGTTTCGTCCTTTCGGGCTAGACTTAGTAAATAAGAACCAGCGCGTTCAAAGATAATTTCATCGGGTACTTCTGCTACGACAGCGGACATTTTTACCTTCTTTCCTGTTAAACCTTGATAAGCTTCACAAACCAACTCCCAGTTACATTTCTGAATACCCTCCTTAAGAAGGGTTATAGGACTCTTTATTTTTGCCATCGTTTTGTTTCCTGAAGGGCTAATAGACTTTTAGTCATTGATTCCACCCTAGCCGGCAGATAGGATAGGGCCGCTATATGGGCCTGCGCGTCACGTATAGCGTTAAATAACATAACGGCCACAGAATTATCTCTAATTGCTATCATTTTCCGCTCATCAAAGGAATAGGCCGTAATTTCAACCATCCGGGGGGCTATGATATATTTAAGATACTCGTCGCACTTTTTTATAAGAGCTTCGTGTTTATTTAACTCTTGCTGTAAATAAAGAGAGTATTTAGATAGTTCAAAAGCATATTCCCCACAACTTTCTGGAGAAAGCCGCCTTAAATCATTAGATTCTAAACCTAGAATCTCATCAATTGATTTACCTATACTTACCCTATCTAGACTTAAACCTTTATAATAAGAAAGCAAGGTTTCTCGAAACTTTTGAATTTCCTCAGTTGTCATATGCGGCTCTAATGATTTGTTGCCAGTTTTCTTCCTGGTCCCAGGGCAAAATTGCTAATTTAATCCCATTAAGTTCGCAAAGTCTTTTCTTTTCAGAATCTCGTTTAAGGGAAGCCCGGAAGCCCCCCATATTTCCATGAAAACGTTCACAGTACACGAAATGTTGCTGTCCGTGAACTTCAACGCCAAGCCGTTCGGACGGCAAGAAAAAGTCAAGGTAAAGAGAAGTAGAAGCACCCGGCAAGTGTACTTCTTCAGCCGCTATGCAGAAAGGAAAGAGACGTTTTAGTAACGTCCTGCAAATGATATGTGGGCGGCTTTTTAATCGTTCAAGGTTTGTTTTAGGAAGGGACAACCGATATTCGCGGCCATCTAAACCTTTAAATTTTATGAGGGGCCTCTCTATTTAACCATTCTATAAATTTATCTAAATACTCCCAACTTTCTGGTTGCCCCTCTGGTACAGAAAAAGATTTATGATGATTATATCCATATACAACATTATCTTTTATTCTAGTTATAGTTACAAAATCTACACCTGTTTTAAAAACATATGTACCAATTAAATCAGAATAATTTGGTCTAGTTATTTTGAGTAAATTATACATTAACTAATTTTCCAAATTCTACCACTTTTTAAAAGTCTGTGAAATTCTTCTAAAGTGGCCGACCTTTTTAAATCTGGACTGTTACTATGAAATCCATAAATTCTTTCATTATCTACGTTTTGAATAATTAGGTCCACGCCATATAATGCAAGTAGATTTGACCGATAAGTCCCAATAATTGAATCCCTAGGATTCCTAGTTAATTTTAATAAGGCGTTCATTTAAATAAACTCAACAACTTTCCATAAATTATATCGGTTTCATCCGGGTTTTCTTTAAGATAAATGCGGAACTTTTCTTCGCCCTGAAACTTCTGCTCAACGCCAGCGGCGTCTTTGTGTTTGAACCATGCCCCACTTAATTCCACCACCCCATATTCTTTGGCACACCCTATAATCTCACTAATCGTATCCACACCTTCACCGTACCGAATTATCATTTCGGGCTTTTGGAAAGGAGGGCCTAGGGAACAACAGTGAACTTCCCAATGAACCCTTTGACCTATAGGGGCTTCCCCCTCTTTTTTAGAGATTTTTTCCATATAGGTGGCTTCAAGCTTAGTATCGGCTTGGTAAGCTATGGCAAAGCCTCCCTTCTCTGTTCTAGTTTTCCCCTTACCTGATGGATTTCCCATCATTTGGGTAATAGCTACTACGAAATTTTTATTTACCGGGAGTATCTGGGCAACTTCCTGGCAAAATTTGCTTAAGAGCGAATTAACCTCGGCTCGTCGTCCAGCTTCCCCAAAGTCAGACTTTTCCCCAGTTGACCTAGGTGTGAGCATGGGTATGGAATCTATAATTAATACGCAACCGTGGTCATTCTTTAAAAAATCCAATCCCATCCCTAAGTAATCTTCGGCATAATAAATTACTGGTTCGCCATTAGGAAATTCTTCAGTGGGGGGGAGCTTGTGGGAACGAATTAAGTGAAATTTATCAAAATCAAATCCCGCCCAATCTAAATTCTTCTTAGAAATTCTTCCTTCCACGTCAATGTAATAAATGGTCCGCCCACCATATTCGGGCTTTTGGCAATTTGCGGCGAACTTTAGCGCTAAGGTACTTTTGCCCATCTTGGGCATACCGGTTAAAGTAATCCAAGAGCCTTCTTGCGCGCCTCCATATATTGATATATCAATAGCTGGAGTCATAGGTACAATCATAGGGGGCGATTCCATCACCTTGCGAGGGTCAGTAAAAACGCCGGTCCCATATTTTTTTAGGATTGACTTATGAGCTTCTTCAGAAAGGGATTTCTGTATCATCTGGAACCGATTTGTTATATAATCTTTTTGGTAATTCAAAATAAGGTCCAAATATTTCAGAACTAAAATCTTCTAAACAAAAAAATCTATGTGAACCATCAATAGTTAATAAAACAGTGAAATCTTCAATATTTATATCTTCCACAGTATAAATATACTCTTGTCTATAAATAGAATCACCAATTTGGACAGGAAAATCAAGTTTGGGCGGTCTAGTAATTTTTAACAATTCTTTCATAAATCTAAAGACTTTTTCCCAAAAGTTGGTCTAGGTGGTTCTACCTGAGGTAAGGAAATTTCTGTAGTTTCAATATTATTTTCTTTACATATTAAATACTTACGTAGTTGTGGATTTTTAAGAGAAAACAATTTAACTCGGGCGGTTATACATGATTTAATCCCATTAATTAGGGTCGAAGACTCATATTTTTTTAATAGACGGTCGGCCAAAGTTTTCTGATAAACAAAAGTTTTAGTCCATTTGGGGCTCTGCCAAAATTTGGTGGGCAACCTTTCATTCCTATGGGCGGCCACACATTCACATACTAATTCGGCCGCATATTGGGAGGGGGTTACAAAGGTGTCGGGAGAATAACGGGACTTGTATTTAGAAAGTTCAGAACGTTCATTTGCCATTAGTTCAACTCAGCTTCATCTTTTAGTTCATTTTCTCTAAATTTAAGTATTAAATGTCCAATTTCAATTAATAATTCTAAGGGAGCAATTTCAGCCATTGCTTCAATAAATGAACGTAAGAAAACTTCTCCAAATCTATCCCTATTTTTAGCGTCTTCCAAATATTTTTTAAAATCATTAAGATTTCTTAGAGATTCATAATCTGACAATTAAGTTTTCCTTACATTCTTCCATAGACCTTTTAGTGGTCTCTACCACTATTAATTCAGGGACCCGATAAAACTCAATGGAGATTTCATTTCCTTCTAAAGTACCGACCCCCCATCTGTGGACCGTATTTATCGGACTAGCTAAGATAGAGTAGGTGAACCAATAGCCCGCTGACGCGGGCAAATTTATAATATGGGACCTAAATTGGAGTTTAAAAGATTCAATATATAGAGTGTTTAGTTCACAATATTCTTTTAATCTTACCCAAGAATTCCTAGGATTAATACCTGGGATATTATCATTTCTAAAAACTACCTGTCCATTAGATAGTCTAGCCACCCATCGCAAATCTTCTAAATATGGATTTTTGGCATCTGTACAAATTAATTTACACATTTAGTGGTGCAATTCTTAATCCTATCTGTGGGTTCGCCCTGATTTACATGAAGAACCTTACGAGCATCATCAATTTCGGCCGATTTAGCCTCAGTCATTACAACATACCCTTTACCAGTTTCGGGCTTGGGTTGCTCCGAAACTTTAGGAAGGGTGTCATAAAACGCCCGCACTTGCTTTTGGCTTCGGCTTAATTGGTCCGCCACAGCCGGAAGCATTCGTTCCAAAGCGTTCCCGTTCAAGTGTGCCAATTCGTTCTGAATCACTTCCTTTTCTTTCTTACTTAATTGTCCGCGCTTCATTACATTCTCCTATTTGCTTGGTTATAATAGGCAACATTACCAGTTTTAATAAACGACATATAAAGGTCGAACGTATCCTTATCAACCTTCACATACTCATAATAGCCTCGCCGACTCGAAACATCAACCGCATTTAAACCTTTGTCATTAACTCCGTTTGGATTGTATAAATTTCCCTTCTGGGAACCCATCGTACTTGCTTTAATAAAATAATTAGATAGATTACTATATTTTTCTACCTTGCAAAGGGCTTTATCGTCCTTAGATGCTACCACCTGTCCGCCCCAAACGTATTCGAGGATAGTCGTTGTTTCTTTTAAATCTCCCACCCCAAACGTCTCATTCATATATCTTTTCTCCCTTAACTGCCGTAACTTGTATTCTATTCTCAGTAGAGTCAATACTATCAATAGCCGTAAAGGCCGTGCAACCTAGATGGAACGTCCCCTTAATTATTTTCTCGAAAGAACTATCACCACAGTATGGGCAATTACATTTTGCTATAGTCTCAACCTTATTTTGCGGGCCAGTTATGAAGAAATCTACAAGTGGACAGCCGCAATTTGAACATTCTAGTATTACGTGCCCCCCATCAGAAATATTTGGGTTGGGGTCGCGGATACGCTCGTCAGAAGAAAGTTTCATATAATATCGCCTTTAAAGACTTCTGGATAAAGTTTATATAACGGTAAACCGTCTTTTTGTAAGCCAAAATAACAAATATATATACTAATTCTATCACTAACACCTTTTATATTATCATATATTAATGCATCTAATACCTTATTGGTTCTTCTAATATATATAGCAGAATCTACATAATAATCTATATGAGAATAAGCTTCTAGGAAAACTTGTGTTCCTATTTGAAGAGGTAATCCTAAAAATTTATCTGGACGAGTTATTTTTAATAACTGTTTCATTTTAAATCCTGGCGGGCTCGCCGGCCATCCTTAGGGCCACCAGTCTTCTTTTTAAGGGCATCTAGGGCTTCTCCCGCTAACAACCGGGCCGACTCTAAACTAAATGTTTCTATGTGAAACTGCTGCATCGGAATAGATTCGACCGAATCCCCATACTCCCCCCCCGGCAGCCCCTTGAATATTTGGGCGTGAACTTGAATTATAACAAGATGTTTTACGTCTGCCATGTTCTATATTATCTCCTTATCCTTTATTTCTTCGTGGGCAGCCGTAAACCAATAAAGCACGTATAGCTATAGCCGACACTTTTCTTAATACGTCTCTAGCCTGTAAATCGGAAGGATTATCAGTCCAAGCTTCTTGAGCCCTTCGTGTATAAACCCCCAAAGTGACTAATTGTCCTTCAACCCCATAATCTTCCTTATCAGCCCGGCCAATTTCAGATAACTTGGAAATATAATCAAGTTCTTCATCAATCGCTGATATAACTTCTGGAGTAAGTTTTAGCTCTACATTTTTCATACTATTTTTCCTTCATGGACATATTTTTGTTTCTGCTCCGGGCTCATTCCAGCTATTTTCTTTAAACGTTTAATCTTTTCTTTACCTAGAGGAGCCTCCTTTTTTAGCCGCCGCATACCGGGCGGCAATTTACTTGACGACTTTTTAATTCGTTTTTCCGCATCCTGTCTAATCTTCTCCTCTAAACCATATCGACCCAATTTTTTAGTGTTCTCCTCTGCTAATTTACCCACTGTGGTAGGATTTCCATTAATAATGATGCCCACCCCCGAGTAAACCCGGAATAAAGTATTTTTACCACAACCGGGGCATTTTTTGAGGGGTTTATAATCCGCAATAGACGAAACTTGTTCCAATTGGTGCTTACACGCACCACATTCATATTCATATCGAGGAATATATCACACTCCTTAAAGAGGCCCACTCCAGGGACCCTGTGGATAATTTCTTATTAATTCGTAACGATTTTCTATAAAAACTTCATTTCGGTTCAAAACCTGGCATCTTATACCATTTCGTCTTAGCCACATAGTTAAGTCTAATCTGCCAAAAATTCTAAAACTACGGCCCTGATGCCTTGTGGCTAATTTAAGTAAGGCCCACTTCTTAAATATATGGTGGTAATCGCGCAAACGCGAACCACAGTATGTTTGAAGATAATAACTATCCTGACTTCCTCTTACAACTTGAACAAAGTTCAAATAACGTTGTCTTATTCTGAAAGAGTTAGTATCAGGGTCATCCTGTAAGGTAAATAGATAATCGCCCACATGAATATTAGTTTGGGGATATCTATAGAAATTTGGAAAATCAAGTTCAATGGGTGGTCTAGTAATCCTAAGCAAAGCTTGCAATTCGGTTTCTCCAATATGAAAGAGTGGTCCTAGTTAAATCCCAACGCTGGGAGCGTATATATTCTAATTGTTCCTTTAGAAAGTCAAACGTAATATTGAATAGGTTCGCTACCCGAACCATAGGTAGGTCCTGAAAGGACCGGGTGACTAGATTGTCTTCCACTATAGGTATAACACCGCGATAAAGGCACTCGGCCGTCCTGTAGCAGTCGATTCCGTTACCGTTTGGACATAAACAGAAAATATGAGAATCTAATTCTTTAAGATATTCTTCAAAAGGTAGATTTGATTCCGGCCTACAAGTAACCCAAGTGTGCCGCGCGGCCATATAGAACTTTTTCAGTTGTACACGGGGCACTGTATAATTTTGGTGATTTATATAGAGCCAGGAATCACGTTCTTGTTTTGGAAAGTTAAGTAGCGTAGCCGCTGTATTTTCAGCTATTCCGAAAGGAATCGTTTCAATCTTAGGGTGTTCCACTAAGGAATTAACCATGAACCACTTTTTAACACTTCCGGGGATTTCGGGAAAAGTAGCGAAGGTCCATGACCAACATTTAAGAGAATATCTATCGTTTATATCACAACGTTCTCTATAGCAACGGGCGTGCTGGTGAAAATCATCATATCCTAGACCACGATAATCCAACATTCCTAACCAACGTTGCATATCCGCCCAAACAGGCTGTTCTTGCTGATAAGCCAACCCTATATCAGAACTCGCGGACACAATTGTATATTTATTGGGCGGTTCACTCTTTATTAATTCAAAAAACGGTTTAATATGTTCTGCTGGTACGTAACATAACGTCTCTTTAGGAAATGGGTTACCAGTTTCCCACATGAGCGGACACAATTTTCTATAAGAGCTACATTCGATTATATCAGCGACGCTTAATTTATCCATATTGTTCCGTTTGGTCCAGGACCTATGTAAATATCAAACTTATCTTTCCTAATGTTAACAACTTTAGTCATTTCTGTCTTCAATTAAATTTTCTCTAATAATATCACAATGTAACACACCCAATTCATCAAAATAATTTACCCAATAAGCCCCACTACAACCACTAGTTTCATATCCAATTACCGCTTTTCGCCCCATTATAGAAACCTTTTGTCCTGATTTAAATTTTGATGGTGTATTATCACAACCAAAAATAAAACAACATACTAATAAGATAAAAATTTTCATCTATTATCTCCGCTTCCTTTTAAGACTCCCCTAGCCTTGCGGCTTTCCAATTTTTCAATATTTATTTGAATTATCTCTTCCAGTGTATATCCCAATTCAAAAGCTAGCATAGCCAAATACCAAGTTACATCGGACAACTCAGCAGCTATAGCTTTTTTGTAATCATCTGTTAAAATATTATTATGGTCACGAATCAATTTCTTAAACTTTTCCATTACCTCGCCGGTTTCCCCACCTAATCCTAGGAGGGGGTAGGTAGCATTTCGTCCAATATTAGGATAACGAGCCGTAGTCTTTGCCCACTCTTGATAATCGTTAAATTCCATTTATTATGCCCTCATATTTTTTATAAAATAATCACAATCTTCTTCGGTAAAAGGTCCTTCTCTACGCTCACTTAATAATCTTCTTATTTTGGGTTTTGAATCCTTCTTAATTTTAACCCATCTCAAATAATAATAAAAATCATCTGAATTTTTACAAACTGCCACGGCCCAATAAATCTGGCTGCGTTTAATACGCATTTCACGACGATAGTTTATAATACAAAATATAAATATAATAAAAGTACAAATAGCTGAAAGTGTATATATAAATTCCATATTAATGAGGAGGTAAATAGGAAAGTCCTGTAAGAATTAAGCCAAATGTACAAAAAAGTAAAGGTATAATAACACGCGCGGGAAATTCATTTTCATGAAAAACTAATCCAAGCTGGAAAACTAAAATTACGAAGACGATAGCTAAGAAGATGGTAGGAATCATAAGGACAAGTCCTTTCTAAAATAGACTACCCGCACTTACTAAATCCACATTGGTTGCATCTAAAACACCCCTCACTAAATACTAAAGAATCCGTCTTACACTCGGGACATTCGGTTCCAACTACTTTAGTGTTGTCTGGAACATAGTTCTTTAACGCGCGGGCTACTGCTTTACTGAATGATTGAAGGTGGCCCTTAGTTTTGAGTAACTGTGCAACAATAAATGAAATGTCCGCCCCGTGTCTTAAGCCCGTACTGATTAAGCGTGTAATAGCCTCCTCGTCATTTAGACAGAATTGACTCACATTTTCCAATACATAATCGCCCGATATTAGATTATAGTGTCCCCTCTTAACTTTCTCAACCGTTCCTGAGGTAATTCGTTTCGGAATTTTAATATCTTTATCATATACGGCTAGGACTTCGTAAGGAAGACCATTAAGCTTGCCCACTATAACAGTAAACCAAAATCCTACCACTGATAGGTGGTGTACGTCACACTCTAAGACCTTAGGGCGCTTGGGGGCATCTACCTTAGAGATAGATTTAGGTTTGGTTTCCTTGTCAATAAGTACGCCGGTTCTAGAGTTTTTACGATAAACAGTTATACCTTTACAACCAAGTTTCCATGCAGCTTCATATATTTCCTTAACCTTTTCGACTGTAACATCTTCTGGTAAATTTATTGTGGAGGAGCATGAATGGTCAAGGTGTTTGGTTGCTGTAGCTTGTAATAGCACTCTATTTTGCCAATCTAAATCTTCTGCACAAGCACTCCACCAAGGAGATTGCTCTATATTATTATTACCAGAAATTTCCTTCCATAATTTAACAGAAGGATGATAAACATCAAATTCTTCCCATTTATCTCCCGTACTATCTATAAAATCTACTTTACTATTACTTTCATTATGCGTAATCTTACGTCGTCTTTTATAAGAGAGCATGAATGCAGGTTCAATTCCAGAAGTCGTACCAAAAACCTCTTTGTCTTGTATTTTTCCTACATTAGCCAAGTTACTTACCGTTCCAGCCGGGGAAGTAGTGAGAAGTGCTATATTTCGTCGCCCATATTTTTGCATATCTTCATATAATCTATTTCCATCAATATTAAGTCCACCAAAATCAAGTTTTTCATATTTTATCCTATTTAGGAATAGATTGTCTTTTTCACTATTCTTATCCCATACAGAAAATGGGCCTAATTCTTCTGCCATATCAACAGATGAACGATAAGCACCAAATTTCAAGGTTTTATAAATTTTATCTACAAGTTCAATAGATTCATTTGAACCATATTTCATATTCAAAGCGGCAATAGTATCGCCTAACGCAGTTATTCCAGTACCGGTTCTACGCCCGTTTTCACAAACCCACTTAATCTTTTCCCAAAGTCTATATTCATAAAACTTAACTTCCTCAGGCTCTTCATCTGTTTTAATTTTATTTAAGATACGTTCAATACATTCTGTCTCCAAATCCACAATATTATCCATTGTTCTTTGAGCAATTTGAGCGTGATTATAAAAAAGTTCAAAATCGAAATATGAATTATCCGTAAAAGGATTTTTAACGTAACTTAAAGTATTAAGAAGAAGTAATCGACAAGCATCTGTTTCACCCATTGTAATTTCTGAACAATTTGAAATATTTAGACCGTCAGACCAATAAGTATTTGAAATATTATCTACTTCAATTTCAACAGTTTCTTGTACGCCAACAAAGTTTTTCTCTATAATATCATAACTAATTTTATCTTTTTTACTAGATTTTTTATTGTTGATATAACCTTCTAATTTAATATTTTTATATTTTTGTATGTATCCTATTAATTTAAAGAAAACTGGAGCATCTTTAGTTATATTTAAAGTATAAGTTCTTTTACAAAGATAAGTACCATTAGAAAATTTAGATTCAAAAGGTCCGTTCACTGTAACGTAAGATTTAATACCAATAGAGGATAACATTATTTGAACATCATCTACAATTTTACGAGAAGAAGCACATAAAGTAGCTCTCCCATCAACTACAGAACCATTAGCGCTATATAAACCGCGTAAAAAACTTCTTAATATATAAGGTTCAGCAAATTTATATCTAGCTGGAATAAATCTATCAAAAGTTTTAGGTAATTCTTCTGGAGTTATTGTAGTATGAATTTCATAAGCTGTATCTGCTAACCCAGGTCTTTTTTTCTTAATTAACGGTGCGACTAATTCGTCTGTAAGATAATCATAATCATCAGTACCTATACATAAATAAACTAAATTATTAGAACATTTATGTTTTGAACCGTCCCCTATAACTAATCCATCCATAACAGCTTGAGCATCAAAGCCATTATTTTTACATTCATAACCCCTAAGAATATCTATTGTATCTGTCTCAGCTATATATTTTTTTGTTCCATTAGAAACAATAGTATGTTGTTCAGTGCCATTAAAACAACCAGAAGAAGTTCTAAAACAAAATATTTCATTATAACCAGTATATTCTTTTCTGATTACTTTCGTCCAACCATTTTCCGACCAAATTTCTTGTCCAACTTGGACGGAATCAATAGGAAGCAATCCTTTTTTAGTTAAAACTGTTGCCCATTTTGCTTGGCATGGATTACAGCTAGCAATCTTAAATCGTTCATAATGTTCAGAAGGTGCTTCTCTTTTAATATTATCCCAGAAAATCAAGCCCGGTTCACCTGTATTATGGGCACATTTTACAATTTCGTTCCAAATTTCATTAGCGTCAACTAATTTAGAAATCTTAGGAGTAGAAGAATCTACAGGCCATCTAAGTTCATATTTTTCTTTATTCTCTACCGCTTTGAGAAATTCATCTGTTAAACGAATAGAAATATTAGCGCCAGTAACTTTAGTTAAGTCTTGTTTAATTTGTGCAAATGTTAAAACTTCTGGATGATGACAACTTATAGTAATCATCGTAGCGCCTCTTCGGTTTGCCTGACCGACTTCTCTAGTAGAATTAGAGAATCGCTCCATGAACGGGCCTATACCTGTAGAGGTTTGTGAGGAATTTTGTGTTATTGCTCCTGCCGGTCTAATCTTAGAAATATCTATACCGGTGCCCCCACGTCTCTTAGCGACCGCTGTTAACTGTTGGTCAGTTAAATGAATTCCTGGGTAACTATCCAAAGGGGATTCTAAAACGTAGCAATTACTCAGTGTCACATATCGTTCATTACCCACCCCATAAAGTACAGACCCCTGAGGAATAAGAAATTTAAAATCGTCAAGATAAAAATAAATTTCATCTTCAGTCATAGGGTCTTTGAACTTAGATGATTCAATTCTAGCTAGTTCTTTAGCTAGTCTCCTGAACATGTCTTTAGGGGTCAACTCTAAATATTCATTGTTATTATTACTTAAAGCATATTTTCCAGTGAAAATTTTAGCCGCAAGCTCTTCTCCACCAAAATATTCTAACGAAGCTTTATAAACCTCGTCATAACTGTAAATTTTAGACACCCGCACCCCTACTTAGACTTTTGATTATTAGTTTTAGCCCGCTTCTTCTTCTTTTTAACTACTACCGCCTTGGTCCGTTCATAGAAAGCAGCCAATTCGCCCGCTGTCTCGAACTTTCCATATTTACCGTTAACTACAATCTCGAAGCTCACGAGGCTGCGCCTCCTTATTAAATAGTTACTATTCCTTTACCTTCGTGGCATATCCGCCACGAACCATTTCTTCCGAAACATTCTTTTTATTAACAAAAACATATCCCAATATTCGCCCAAATGTCATTATATGTGACAAGTCTTGTTTCTTATCGGCGGGAATATATAAAACGCAATCGTTTCGATTACCTATAATTTTAACCAATGCTTCCTTTGCCTTAACCCCTTCCTCAGTATTAAGTTCGGCCGCCCAACAATCCAAAAGCCGCACATGAATTTTCTTTGTAATTTCAACTATTACAGTATCCCCGTCGTGAATATCTACAATTTTAGCTTCAGTCGTCCAGCCAACGGGGAGTTGTGGCATTCCATAACTAACTGCTACACAAATCAAAACAGAGCAAAATATTAATATAATTGGAAAATTAATCGAATATTTTTGAATAAATTTTCTTAACCCATTCATGCTTAACGTCATATTCTTTAGCCTCCATTTCAAATTTCATTAATCCTTGTAGAGTGTTAATATAGGTGGACATTTCGCCAGGATTCATAGCGTCCATATACTGCATGTGTCGTAATAAACCCTTACGTAGATTAACCACAGTTTCACACCAATTGTCCTGCTCAACAGACGAAACTTCATCCATAGAATAATCCAGTTAAAGGAAAATTGACAAGCCAGAGAGGCGTCAAAATGGGTCAGAAGGACCCGCAAGAGAGGGCTAAAGCCCTAATAAAGTTACAAAACTTCTAAGTCACTTGTGACTTTTGAAGTATTCTATTTCTCTTAATCTCTTTTCAGCGGCGGCTTTGCTGCCGTATGGGCCACCTAACTTTTTAGACCCATCTTCACTGTAAACATAGTAACTACTACCCTCTTTTTTAATCATGGCGGTTGCCGATGAAAGCTGATTTAGATTATTAGCAACTTCTTTTATTAACTTCTTTTTAATAATATTTCTCTCGCATTTTGAGGTATTTCAGTGGTAAGTGGCCCGAATTCCCATTGTTGTCGCCCCTCGGCGACATTCCAATCTTCATATGGAAGTGCCGCGCACTTCCTAATTACTGTGATATTTGAATCTGCAACATTTGTTTGTATATTACCGATAGTTCTAGCATTTTCACTAAAGAATCTAGCTACGTCCTTAACATGTTCCAATTTACGAGTGTCATGAAATAATAAATTACCGCCCTCTGCCAAAAGACCCCAAGCTAATTGGGCAAACTGTAACCTATAGAAAGGGTCACCATCGTTAAAAATTAGGTCATAAACAGGAGGGATGGTTTTAAATACACCTTTATTTTTAAGAAACTGAAAGAAATCGTGGTACTCTATAGTATCGGGAATGCCTAATAAGGCAAAGTTGTTTATAGTGCGGCGAATCCATTCTTTAGAGGAATCTACTGAAACTACTTTTACGGAAGCGTAGCTTCCGAAGATTTGGGTGGAAGCCCCAACCCCAAATTCAAGTATACCCACAGTAGCTTTGCTGGCAAAATCCGCCAAAACGGCAGCGTCCGCTCTCGATAAGTCGCCGATATAAATCAAAGATAAAACCTTTCTTTATCTTGCTAACGTGTACACGCTATTATCTTCTTTTATTTGTCCAGCTTGAACCAATATAAAGGCGGCTTCGCAGTATTCAGAAGGGGTATTGTAATTTATTATATAATAAGACCCAAAAGGTTTTAAATGTTTCAAAATTTCTCTTTCGGCCCATTTTAATTCCGAAAGTTTATATTCATAAGCTCTCTGGGCAAATTCATGGTTCATCTCAATAACTAAATCTTTTTTAACACTTCCGCGTCCAATAACAGGAATCAATAATGCTATTATAACTAGAACTATTTTTCGCATTTTTGTATTAGCCCGAAACCCCCGTAATTTGTTGGATTATTACAGACAGTAAGATAAGAAGCTGTATATCGTCTTAGGAACTCATTGATATCATTCATAACCGGCGGATAATTAATGTCGTGACAAAGAATATAACCTTTATTGGTTAATCTGGTCCAGGCCCCCAATAGGTCTCTATATAAAGAATTGTGGTTACCGTCGATAAAAATAAAATCATAAGGTCTATCAGGTATGTCATGTGGGGAGGACCCCACTATTAAGGAAAAATTTTCGTATTTGTCTAAATGATTCGTAGGAATCGGTTGAGGGTCTAATGATGTAAGTTGTCCGCCCACAGTTTTAAGAGCATACAGTATTATAGCCGCGCTTCCACCAAACTTAAACCCAATTTCAAGAATATTCTTAGGTTTTAGAGCAAAAATCAAAGAATAAAGAAAAAGTTGTTCAATATGGGACATTTGACAATGGGGGCCACTACCAATAAGGTTCAATCCAGTCCCAATGGAGGTTTGCATTAAACTTAATGATTCTTTTTGTTTAACTTCCAAAATTCACCGTTTTCCTTGATATAACCTGTCTTAACTAATATATCTAAAACTTCCTGTTGTCCTTGACAATTCCAGTGCCACTTTGGAACTTCATAGTCCTTTAACATTAAAAGCATCATTCTCTCTTCAGATTCTAGAAATTTAATCTTTTCCTCATAAGCTGTTTCCGCCGCCTTTTGATTGGCCAGCCATAAAGGATTTTGGTCTGTAATAGCTAAGAGTAGAAAAGTAGACAAAAACATAAAAATCCATGCCGTCAAACCTATAATGATTAATCTTTTCATAATTTATCTCATTAAAAAAGCCCGAACACGCAACGGCGTGCCGGGCTCAAGAGTATACACCAAACAAAGCTTAAAAAGCTATCTTATTCCGTGTTGTCTATTCCAACTTGGAGCGTGCATATTCAGCGGTTGCCCCGGAACAGGAGGGGTAATAGAACTTGACCCTACCTTTCTTCCATACCGGTCAAAATACGTGGTTGTATAGGGTTGGACCACCGCGCGACCCATATAAGTTCCCCTATAGTTGTAATTGTAAACCTGGGGTGTAGTGGGATACCGCCCATAGGGGTATTGCGCCACCGTAACGGAAGAGAGACAAAGGAAGAACACCACCGCACATGTAATTTTTTCTAATTTACTCATGATAATTCTCAACTTTCTTTAATTGTCCATCTTTAATCCAAGCTACGATAACATTAGTTCTTTCTGTGTTTTTTATCCAGTCTGTATATGGTCCTTTATAAGAAAATTCACATAATTCTGGACCAACTACGCCAACTTTCCAGAAATAATTTAAGCTTTTCCAAACGTCCCCCTTTCTTAAAATGTGCATCAACTAATTCCAATTCAGATTCATCAACCCAAATATTTAAATCTTTATTTTTAAAATAATATCTATAACCTAACCCAGAAAAGGTAGAATACACACTATTCAATTTTCCTTCGTGATTTTGATAAAATCCACTATTAATCCTAACCGTATCATTATAATGGAATTTTGGTTGAGAACATCCGGCAATTAAAATTAATGTAGCTAATAAATATTTCATTCTCTTTTCCTAGGGTCTTCAAAGACTATACAGTAATGTTTTCTGTCTAAATCATACCAAAACACATAAACATAGGTTTTCAATTTCTCTCTACAAGTCCCTACACCGACCAAAAACCGCCCATACTGAATTTGCCAACCATACTGATATCGTCCACCATGTTCTTCCACGATATATAAATGAAAATTGATGGGTTCTAGTTTATAAACAGTTTCAAATTGATATATACCATGAGGAACAGTATAGTTTCTCTCACTAAAACTAATCAATAATAACAGTAAAAAACTCAACGATTTTTCTCTTCAAATTCCCGTTCGGCCTCGCGCCAAAACGTTTCGGCCCACCCAAAAGGGCTACCTGCCCGCTCCCATTTGTAATAAGCTTCCAAACGGATTATATTGTCGCGCTCTTCCTTAGTAATTATCTTAATCTTATGTTTAACTTTTTTTCTAACTATTTCTCCAATACCACTAGCCATATTCTCTTCTCCTGTTTGTCGGCTCAACTTAAAACTTCGTATCCTAGTGGCCAGGGTAGGATTTGAACCTACGACACGGTGCGCGACACCTGCTCTACCGGACTGAGCTACCTGGGCCTAATTTTGTTGTTGAATTGTTAAACCAACTATTCCCATAGCATCAACTATACTTTCACGATACCATTTTGATACAAGTCTACCAGTATTATCAAATGCCTCAACCTCAAATGAACCATTTTCGGTTTTACTTGGAGTTACAAGAAAGTTTCTAATTCTAGAAGCTGTGCTATGCACAGCTATACTTATGTTCACTATCCTGTCTCCATCCTATCCACTCCACATTCTAGCAGGTTTCGCCCGCTTTGTCAAGGTCTAAGTCGGTTCTCTTTCCAAAAACGCCGCGACTAACAGCCTCTTCAACGGTAGAACAAAATTCATCAATCTCTTTTACGTGCAAATTGCATAAAAGTTTGCCGGCCTTCACATTTCCCTTTGCCAAAATCATAAACCGCGCGAACTGCTCCTTACCTCCAACAAGTTCGTAGAACTCTATTAATTTTTTATCCGCTTTAATATTAAAATTTTTAGAATTATGATTGCGAACCAGACGAACAACTCGGTGAATATCGGCAATGGGGGCTTCAAGGTAAGACAATCTAAAATTAGTAAGGGCCGCCCCTTCGTCTTCGTGCCCCTTCATTGATTTTATCTTACCTACATCGTGGAAAAACGCCGCACAAGCTGTTAAATAATCTCCCCCTAATTCTCTGACCATATCCACGCATAAAACACTATGTTCCCATAGGTCTACTTTATATCGTTTTCTATCTGGTATGACATTGCGCAGCGCCCAAACTTCTGGAAAATGCTTCTCCGAGTCGGGAAGACAGAGCCATTCTGACGGTCGAGGGGTTTCTAGTATATATTTAAAGATTTGATAATTAAACAAAGAATTCCTCGAATCGGGTCCCCTTAAAATATTCCACTAATTCTGAATAGTTATAAAGTATGTCTTTTGGTTTAGCGGTGGTAAGTTTACGGAAGGGAATTTCTAAGTCTGCCTGGGGCATACCTAAGAAATCTAAACAAACCTTAATAACAGATTTAATATTCTGTTCTATTTCTTCATAAGATATTACTAAATTCTCACTTTGTGCAAACATATATTTATAATATTCTACAAGGGAAGCTCTTTGATTAAAGATAGAATTAAGGAAAACCGGTTCAAAATAGATTTTCCTCCACTCGGGGCGCTTTTCTTTGTTTTGGAGGTGCCACACGCCTGACTGTTGGGCCAACTTCTCTGATATAATTTGTAAAAGTAAGTTCTTTCTATATAAGTGGATTATCTTAATATCTGTACGTGCGGCTAGATAGGCCCAAGTTGGATTATTATAAGAGACATGCGACTCTCTATGCAATTTAAATCCATTGAAACCTTCATATACTTTATTGATTAAAGGAATAAAATTTAGTGTTTGGTCTAATGTATTTTTAAGGTGGGGCCTTGGTGTTACAAAATTATATAAATTATAAAATATATCTTGTCTTATTTTTAATACAGTTTCGTCTGGATTATTATCAAATAGTTCTGTCAGAACCTTTAGGGCCGGATGTTTGTTTAGAGTTTCACAGATTACTGTGCCACCAGTGCGCACGTCTCCGACTAGAAGAAATTTAGGGCTAGCCATTCTGTCGATTCCGCCAAATCATGTTGATATTTTTCCACATAGAAGTGTAAGAGTGGGTCTTGTCTTTTATATAGGTTAAGTAAGCCTTTAGTGAAATGAACAAATACTATGGGCCAAATTCCATTAATTAATACCTTGCCATCTATCAAACTTCGCTTATTTTCTCGCCAATTCCAAATGGCACAATTCAAACCTCGGTGTGGACTCACTTTTAACCAATCTCCAAACCAAATGTGAGTTTGGTCAAGCCATTTTTGGTCAGCGCGTAATCCCTGTTCTCTAGAATGTATACATGCAAAGTGACATAGTTTTTTCCACCATTCCAGAAATGGTATTCCATCCTTATTTACTCCTATAAACCCACCATTATAAATTCCATCATTGGCGGTTGCAAGAACCTCAAGATGCGCGAATTTATCAAAATAAGGGTCGCTAGTTCTCCAATGGGGGGTAAGCAGAATATTATAATCTTTAAGGTCCTCAAATAGGAATTCTATACTTTCAAAACAGGCTATATCTGAGTCAAAGTAGAGGCAACGTTGTATTCTTGTATTATTTAACAAAAATTCTAAAAAGCATGGTTTTAAAGCCCATCGCAAATAATCATTTTGGCCCTTATATTTTTCACAAATCTCTAATGTTATTTTATCTTTTAAATCTTTAAGACTGAAAGCATGAATAGCTTTATTATTTTGGGCGAATACTATATTTACTTTATCTATCTCATCTTCTGTAGCGTCAACTATTAATAATCTGTAGCTATAATGTCCAAATTGGTCTATTGAGTTAAAGAGAGTTAACGCATAATTTAAATGGTCCAAAGTAATAATAGTACACGCGGCATTAGTCATAAAAAGTTTTTCTAGCTATTTCCCGCTTCAAAAAATGGTTATGTTCGTTTTCTAAACTAAATTTTCCCTTAGGGAGTTCAGCAATCCTACCCGCGAAGAGAGAGGGGACCCAATGTGGCAAATCTATAGAATTTGATGGGCCGAAGGTCCTTTTCCTAAGTTTCGCCGATATATATAAATCGTCTTGTTGGTCGCTACATGTAGGAATAGTTCGTAAATCCGCCGTGCGGACACACATTAACCGTCCTTTAACTATGTCCACTCGAACATCTCGGCTACCAGAAGCGACGTGTTCACACTCTATATAGGATTTACCTCTAACTAATTTAACCCCAAATGCCCCCGCTGCTGTTCGGGGTTCTTGTCTATCCATAAAATCCACTAGCTGAGCTAGTGTATTATGATTAAGGAGGCACAGGTCGTCATCATGTACCAAGCAGTAGTCCGTATTGGCCATTGTTGGCATAAACCACCGGGGCGGACAGGCTACGTTCTTACTAGACTTCACCACCCAATCTATCGGAGAATGCATTAACTCTCTAGAATTAGCATTATCCCATAAAAAAATTGTGGGGCGCGCGGTTTGACGTTTTAAACAATCAATTATTATGGGAATATTTTTAGGTCTAGCCCAGTTTAATAAGATAACAGTAATTCTAGACATTTGGATGCTGCATTATAATGTGATAACACACCTAAAGTCAAAATTAATAAAACAATTATTATTATTAATTTATCTACTAATTTCACTTATAGATTATTCCAATAGGTTTCTTGGCTCGTTTATATACTCTGAGACCGTTTACAGTCTCCCATTTATAATGCCGGGCGAGCCATCTATCCACGTCTCGAATGCGACTATTCATATGGGCGCGGTCTATAGAAATAGGGAACATTCTAGAAAGAATTATATTACAAAATATCCGCTCAAAATTATAAGGATATTCGGGCTCGTAATGAATGGCGGCTAGCTTAAGATAGGTTCCATCACTTTCAAAACTAAGTGACTGAAACTTTTCATTATAAATGTCGTTGACTTCATCATATGTTAAATATAATTCTGCCGAAACATTGTATATATTATCTTCTACTAATTGCGGTACAAATTCCTGTATATTTTTTCTATTATTATATTTATAAAATCCGTCATCAAAACACAAAGTTGCTTTTATACCTTCAAACCAAATATTAAAATATTTAGTACCAGTAACTTTCCTTACTGAAATGGGTACGCCAGCATGTTCCAATTTATATGTAAGGGAAATGAGGGAAAAGCTCATGAGGCTGACGCCTCCTTTAAAATTTCTTGTTTTATAATAGTGGTGTATTTATATATGACACTATTCATAATAATAGGGAATTATATGAAAAAGAAATATTTTATTGATACAAATCAGTTTATTAATTTAAAACTAAAAGAAGCGGCATATTTTTTGGGATACTTTTGGGCAGATGGTTATTTAGGAACAAGTAAAATGTATACTTTAAATTTACAAATTTTGTTATCAGATTTTAAAGCTGTAGAACCAGTTTTCGATATACTTGGTACTTGGGGGAAATTTTTTCGTCAACCAAAAAACAGACAAAAACAAGGGATATATTATGTTTCAAACAAATTATTAAAAGAATTCTTATTAACAAAAAATTACGGAAATCGTAATCTTGGACCAATATTAGATTTTATACCAAAACATTTATTAAAATACTGGTATCGAGGCTATTTGGATGGGGATGGAAATATTTATATAAAGAATAGCACTGTTCAATTATGTTTTGCAAGTTCGTTAAATCAAAACTGGGATTTTATTGAAATATTAGCAAAACAATTAGAAGTTTTTCATTACAAAGTAAATAGATATATTAGACCTAATGGTAATAAATTTTCTACTATAAGAACGTCTAGCCGACCAGACACCTTAAAAATTCTCAATTATATATATGAAAATTATGACGGGATTGGTTTATCTAGAAAATATGAAAAATATATTCAAATTTATAATAAAATTCCATTAAAAACTGGTCCAAAACCAAAATTAGTTATAATTTAAAGAAACTCTGAAAACAAACTGGTTTATAATCAACATATTCCATAGCTAAAAGTTTATGCCTAGTATTATCATAAAATTCTAAAATTTCTTTTTCCCACCTTTCTTTCGGATTATTGTGAGTGTGGCCGTGGCCATTGAATTTAACATCGGGACGTAATCTAATATCAGTAGGTTTATGCGATAAAAGAATATTACCAATCATTAAATTGTCACAAACAAAACTAAAACCTCTCCTACAATACCAACTGTCAGTCTCTTTATCATGATTTCCTCGGACTAGAATTTTAGTCCCAGGAAAAGAATCCATTACAGATTTAAGTCGGTCATGATGTTTAAATATAACGTCCCCAAGATGGATTAAAGTATCCTGGGGTTGAATGTAATATTTACAGTTAGCGATGATTCTATCTGTGAAATCTTTTGGTCTTCCACCCCAATCACAAATATTTTCTTGCCATAGATGCCAGTCACTTGAAACCCACACAACACGCTGTCTAGTCATGTTACCACCAAGTTCTACATAAATTACAAACTCGCCCGGTGTTAGTTTCTCTATATTTCATCATAGATTTACATTTTGGGCAAGTAACCGGTTCCCAAAATAAAGAAATAAATTTAATTAAAACTAATAGTGATATAATTTTAAATAATATCATTGTTTAAATTCTTCGGCAGGCAAAACAATTGACCCACAATTTCCATTAACTAAAACTCTGTAAGCAGGAAACGGTCCATCAATAATTTGACAGGGGCCATATCTAGAATTAACAATTTGATTAGGTTCTAAAGTATTGCTAATTTCATTAATTAGACTTTTAAACGCGAAAAAGTCAACTACGAAAATTATACCGACAGCAACGTATCCTAATAAATTTCCCACGTTAAATCTCCTTACTTCCAGCTATCTGGAAGTTTATAACCCTTACGTTCAGCAATCTTCTTAATACGGGCCTTAATAGAGCCTTGTTTATCTTTAGGGGCGCGACCTATAAGTTTGGCTGCCGAATCTAATTCACTTTGAGAACGAATAGGATACTTTTTCTCTTCTGGCCACCCGAAATCCTCTTCAGGAATACTTTCACGTTCTTTTTTACTAATATATCCCAATGTTGGAGCAACATTACTAATAATTTCTCTTACTTGGTTTAAAATCTTACCCATAGCCATATTCTTTCTTTAATTTAAGGAATTGTTCTGTAAACTCAAAATCAGGGAGGTCTTGAATTTGAACGTTAGTTTGACGACGGACACTATTATATTTATTAAATGTGAATACCTTTTCAGTTGAAATCCCAATTTTGCGTAGTAAACTGAATGGTCCATCTTCTACACGAAACAAAATAGCTCCTTGGACTGGTATATTTCTTTCTATCAACTTATTCCAAAGGACATAAAATGCTACAGTTTTCTTTAAATCTGAATCCAAACTTCGTATTTCTGGTAGGTGTCTATATGCAAAATTTCTATATTCTGCCGACACTTCCGCCGAAAATAAATTAATACTGAGTATCGAGTTAATTACTTGAATAGGGTCCCGAACTAAATGAATAATTCTACTATGTTTAAAACAATCCCACCCTAAGCGGGGTGCGGCTAGCCAACTAGAAACCGCCTCGAAATTACTATTCTCTAATAAATGTTTTACTTGATAATCACTCCACGGACCAAATACTTCTTCATGCCCACACTTAACCCCTGCATAATTGAGCACCCTGGAAGCAAAACCGGTCCCACATCGCCCCGTTCCGGTAAAAACGAAACGGAAGTTAGTCATCTATTCCCATTAACTCCTTCATCTTTTCATCGTGATTGAAAATAATCTCTTTCCAAATCCCGGTTAACAATTTTCCAGTAACAAATGCTATATCTTTCTTATTTTTTATACCAGCAATATCTTTAAAATAAACCTGTAGTATATAATTAATTGCATGAAGGGCACAAAGCTTAGCTCTTTTAAACACAATAACAGCGCGACGTTCTATACCAACTTTCTTACATTCTAAGCAAAACCCCACAATTTTATCTTCATCGTTGGGGATTTCTTCGGGTTCAGATAGCATTTGGGTTAATAAGGATAAGTTTAACTTTACTTTTATTTAAGAGCCACCTATTAAAACCGTTATCATAGGCAGATGCATAATCTTTATTGCCATACTTCTTATCTAAACAGTACAAATATCCTATCTTCGCATTAATTATAGCTTTACAACAATCCCAACAAGGGACTCCGCAAAAGCACAACATTGCGTATCCATTTAAAGACTCTGTAGAATTATAAATTGAATTCTTTTCTGCGTGTTCACAACTACAAAGTTCGTTCCGTGTTCCTGAAGGAGCCCCGACTATTCTACGTGGACATATTCCACACTGCATAAAACAATGAGCAAAGTGTTCTGCGCTTTCAATAGCCACAGGTCTAGTGGGCACGTTTATAGGTTCTTTATTAATAGTTTTTTCAATAAAACCAATTCTATTTCTATAATCGTTACAATCTTTTAAATATTTATCCTCGATATTCTTATTTATATAATGCTTCTCTTCTATTGTTAATTGCGGCCAAACAACTTCTTTTAAGTAAGTGTAATCATTCGTGTGTGGCGTTCCGGCTGGCGCTCCGTTATATCCAGTAGAAACAATTCTATTATTCACCGGGTCTACTATAATCGCCCCAATCTGCCTCGAATAACATGGATTCTGGTCCTCCCCCACTAGTTTTGCTATTCTTAGATACTTTTTTATGAACTTTTCGGACAGAACCATCTTTATTTCTTTTACGTCTAAGTTCTCGAAAGTTAAATTTCTTGCCCTTGTCGGGGCCTCTGAAAGTACGACCCATAAGGCTACGAATTTTTCCTAAAAATTACTTTATACTGACAAATCAAATTACATGTAGCCAATAAAAGAAAAGTATAAAATATAATATCTTTTAACATAATTAATGTTTTAAAAATACAAGGTCAGTTTTTTGTTTCCCGAAGCAATAACCGCACGTTTCACAATCCTTTATTTTACCCGCTTCTTCTGGACAAATCAATGCCTTTCTATTATCAGGCCCTATATACCAGCTATCGTTCATTCTAATGAGCCTTTTATCACCTTCAATCCAGGCGCGACGGAACGTCGCAGGGGGTAATTCTTCTATTGAAGGGTCTAAAGAAGCAAAAATAGTTACATTAGGTAATAAGTTAAGAGAAAGTAATAAATCTACATATTCGGGCAAACGCCAAGAGCGAGTATATCCCCAAAAGGTAGTATCTTTTTCTCTATTGCATAACTCAATCCATGATTGAACATATTCGGGACTATCAAAATCACCCGATACATGTATTCTAACTATCTTAGCAGTTTTAGGTAATATTGGTAACTGTGCGCCGGCAACAGTATTTTCAGTCCATAAATCCCAAATAGGTTTGTTTTGTATAAGTCTCATTGCCCAACAATATTTAATACATTCTGTAGCCCCTGGACAGCTTGGGCCGGGCAGCTTACTATAAGTGAATACATTAGGCCCTAACTTACTATTTCCTCGTCCATAGGGCGATAGGGAGGCTCTACGGTCCTCTATAAGATAAGTTGTAAGGTCTTCTTTAGAGACCGAATATTTTGAAGCTTCCGTCATTTTACTAGGGTAAACAGATACGAAAGCAGCGCACTACGAGAGATATCAGATGGTTCAGTATAAGAATCTGCTAGATTGGGTACTAAATCATACCCCGTTGCTCTGAATGCATAACTTACCATACTTGAACAAACCAATCCTTTTATTTTAGTTAAATCATCATAATTAGCCTGATAACATAATCTAAACCCAGCAAGGTGGGTAAGCCCCATCCAGAAAATAGATTTATACGAATATGGGCGACCCGTTAGTTCTCTGGCCGTATTTGTAACAACCTCTGGTTGTAGGTTGATAGTCCTACCATCCAGACAGTTACGGTCGTATATTACATTATAGGGTGTGGGGCGATAAACGTCAATGCAACCAGAACGTTGCCTGACTTGTTCTTCTAAAGAAACGGCGCGACCACCGCGAAATTCCCGAAACTCAATACATTCGGGAGTAGCCCCATGAAGGGAGGCTATGGCGCAATGAGAATAACGGCCCCTGCCAGCCAGCTTAACGAATGGGGAAAAGATTCGGCGGTCTCGAAAGAGAAGAACGTCTGCTTCTCGGATTAAAGATTTAGCGTCTCTGAATCTTATGTGGCTTTTAAGATACAAGAGAGATTTTCCTTAGATTGTTCTTTAGTTACTTCAAATAGCGAGTCATAAATCATCTCGCCGTATTGGTCATAAGTTTCCCCATCTACGTGGTTTTTAATTACGCGATGGACGGCTCGACTGTGAAAATATGACAATCTAGGTGGTATATCGGGTAATTCAGAAGCTTTCTTATTTCGACAATAACTAATTATTTCAACTATATCAACAATAATACCTAAAATAGTAGCAATAGTAACAATAGAAAGAATAACAAAACCAAACTTATTAGGGTCGTCATCAGTATGACCTTTTTGCATTAACCTATCATGGACAAGTATGGCGAAGTCTTCTCTAGTCATGGAAAACTACCTTTGCTATTTGATTTGTGATAAAATTGGACCAGCCATTAATAACTGAGAAATTTCTATTAAATGCACCTGAATGGTGCGAAGCATGAGATTCTGGGGGAATGAAAATATAAAATCGCTGTAAAGCGATTATCCATTTTGGAGCAGGATGATGCGTGTAATAATGTGGGATTTGGGAAGCTCCAATAAAAATGCCTAATGGTAAAAGCCAAGATGTAAGAAAAAAGAATGATAATATAATTAAAGGTACTCCGGCTAATGTCGGATACCAATCAAATGTCATAGTCCAGGGCCGCTCATGATGATTTCTAAAATCGGCCACCTGGGAAGGAATGTTCCAACCTCTATCTGTTATTATATGATAGAGCGCAGTGATAAAGTCCGCTAAAAAATAGATAAAGACAAGCTTTATCAATAAGAGGCAAATGTTCAGGTTTCCATCTCCAAAACCCAAGCGTCATCACATAAATTAGGATTAAGAATATAATTATAAGGAATAGTAAAATTTCCCTTATCTCCCCATTGTTCACTCCAACTATTTCGACCATTAAATCTTTGAGTTGAATTATTATAACCTGTCAAAACAACACAGTGTCCGCCAAGTAATTTTTCATTCTTTTTTGGCATTGGCACAATACCAGTTTTAGCTACTTGGTCCGATTCAAAACTTTCATAAACAGAAATACCAATAACTACCGGGAGTTTCTGAGCTAAAGGAGCTTGAATAGCAGCAAGATTAGTATTATCAACTGAGAGGTATTCAGTAACTATAGTTTTAAGGGCATTTTGGAAAGCTACCTGAGGAGGTTTTTGGGTAAATTTAGAAATATCATATGGCCAATAGAATTGATTTGGAGCACCGAGTTTATTAAGAACTTTTACACCATCTCTAATCATTGCCCCGGAATCTTGATTTACCGTTCCTTCAATATTTCTTTCATTCCAATATATGAAAAGATTAGATGGGCGAAACATCTTAAGCCCTTGTTTTGTAAGGAGATAAGCTACTGCCGCACCTAAACCAAAAGAAGTGCATGCTCCTAAATTTCCCTGGTCCCAAACTTGCGGGAACATGGGGGTCAAGTCTATCTTATTAGGAAGTGGTGTAGCTCTGTTAAGATGATATTGGGCGATGTGGTCTCTGTGGTCGGGAAGACTAGGTTTCCAACCGTATTTTCGATTTCGAGTTGTTAACATATAGACCTTTCTTTAACTGCCGCAGCTAGAACAGCCGCCGCTTCTCATACGAGGGGATGGATGAATAAAGCTATCGCTCTTAGGAGCAAGACTTTGCCCTGGATTAATACCGGTACAGCCTTTGCTGTCGCAATTGAACCATTTACCATTCTTCCAAGTGAAAACCTTTCCATTGTACTTAAAATGAGTTTGTCCATTTTTAATAAAAACTTCAAGGTCGGGATAACGCCCAGTACAGTTACAAGTGTCACAATTACAATTACATGTACAATCTTCCTTGCCTGTACAATCAGGACAGGAACATTGACACGCTTCATTAGAAGCGGTCTTAGGAGGTGCCATAGCCGCCTTTATATCTCCCAACATAGAACGTAGTTCTTTAAATTGTTCTTCAGTAAGCTTCTTAAATTCAGCCAATTCGTCTTTAGAAGCGGACCTATCGGGCTCACAGTAGGGACAATCTTGCGTAAATAACCCATCTCCACTTCTCAGTTTGCCAGTACCCTTACAGTAGGGGCATTTAGAACGTTCGTATTTCGCCGGAGTAATTGGGGTAAGAACATCAGATAGAATGATAGATTCAAGGGCAATTTGTGGTTTATAATTAGTGTGAATGGGCTCCTGAGTTGAGCACCCAATTAAAAAGATAAGGCCGATAGGAATTAGATTTTTCATAGAGCATCTCCGGGGATGGGCCAATCTATTACATTAAAATACGCCACGTCCGTTAGGGCATGTTCCTCGCCCGCTATAATAATATGGTCTGTCATAATATGAGCAGTGTGAAAATTATGTGGGCGACCGTTCAATACATCTGAAGTAAGAACGATAGCTGCCCAATTTAAAGTACCACTAGGAACCGGACCTTTTTGCCAGGACATTATATTTCTCCTTCTGGATTACTAAAACCTAAATCGTCGATATCTTCATCACCCCAATTATCTTCTTCATTCAAAAGAGGATTATCGCCGCACATAACGGCCTCTAAGTTAAGGATATATACCAACAATCCTTATATTTTAAAGAAATATCCTCCACTCTAAAGCATTCATTAACAGCTTGAACTAAATCGTGATGATAATCAGTTCTATAATCATGCCCCGCTATAACGCCGCCCGGTTTTACCTTAGGGAGCCAAGCCTTTATATCCGCTTTTACGGCATCATATCCGTGGTCGGCATCAATAAAGACGAAATCAAGCGAATTATCTTTATATTTTTTAGAAATTTCAACAGAAGACCCTTTTATAGGATTTATCCAATTAGCTACTGGTGCAATATTTTTTAAAAATTCACCCAAATATTCTTCTCTTTTATAAAAATTAGCAAATGGACTTCCCTTTTCTAACTCAAACACATCAACCGCGTCAAATTTTATATTTTTACCAGAATTATGAATTTCAACCCCCATAAAAGCGGCTGAACACCCCAAATAAGACCCAACTTCAACAAAATGGGCTCCGTTTGGAGCCCGTATTACTATATCTTTATACAGTGATTGATAATCAAACCACCCAGGGATATTTTTATAAAAGTGTTCCATTTATAATACACCTAAAACGATTATTTTAGAACGTCACGAAACCTACTTTCTCCATCTGGACAACGAGATAAGAAAGTTTGCATTTTATTTTTATTTATATCTCTGTTTTTAATTATTTTCCCATCAATTCGGGGGGTAACTCGCCCAAACCAATTTTCACCGTCCGCCCCCAAATGAAGAACGTTAAAATTCAATCTTTTATGTTTATCTCTTGTCCATCTGGCCTGAAATTTAGTATCTGAACACCCAACATGCCCATAATCTTTAGAGTACCAAGGCAATTCGGTTAAAACCGGGTCATCACCATTAAATAATTGAAAATACCCCGGAAATTCGTAACCCTCATCTTTAGGGGGCCATCCCCACCTACTAGGATTAGATAGGTCTTTAGTTTCTTTAACTATAATTCTTCGGGGAGCATAAATATTACCTATCTCTATATCCCCAAACTGGATATTATCTGGTAATAATATATCGGCATCCAAAAAACAAATCCACCCCGTTCTTCCTATTTTATCTAAAATCTCTTCATAAGCCGCCCCCCGATTGAAGGATGCATCTCTTTCATAAAAAATATTAGTTTTAAATATCTCAATATTTTTAAAATTAGAAGAAATATCATATGTTTCTTTATCATCGAAATCAGTTATAATAATAACCTTTTCAAAAGTTTTAGATATATTAGGCAAAGTTATTTCTAATAAGTCGCCAAATCCTACACATGCTATAATTCCTATCACAGTTTTTCTCCATTAAAATAGACTTCATCTATATCAAAATTGTCTTCGTATCCTATACAATTAACATCTGGATAAAAAGACTTGATATAATCAGTCCAAAACGCATTATGGTCAATTAATCGTTGATTATGTCCAATCCTTGAAATTGGTACTATATATTTACCATGTATATTTTTATCAAAACACATTGAACTTAACATAGCGTATCTATATAACATATTATAACTTATTGCTTCTTCATTAATTATTAATATATTATGATTTCTATTAACTGATTCAGCAATTTTAAAAAATCTACATAAATGATGAGTGTTCCATTTGAAACATTTAATTTCATTGTGGAATCTTATAGAAGCCTCAAGACTCATAGCTTTTGTTCCATCTAAGAAATGTCCATTACCAACTCTTCCTTGAGTGTGGTGTCTAAATCTACCAGCTTGTACGGCATCGTTTGTTTGTGGACTTAAAAATAAGGTTTCGTTAATGGTTCCCCAATTAAAAGATAGATTTTCTTCTACTAATCTTTTTTTATTAAAAACGCCACATAAATCATCTAGAATAGGTATAACTTGCCCATCTAATCTGTAGATATTTCCAGTATTTTCAATGTGTAAGGCAAATAGATTAGGATTAAGTTGTTTCTCTAGAAAATCATACCATCCTTTATTTTCTGGGTGGTAAAAAAGGTCTCCGTGTTGTATTAATACCCAATCTTTTATGTCTCCATGTCTTACAACCCAATCCAGTAATAATAAATGATTAACTGGTTCCATATTAGTTCGATTATCATTACACTTATTCAAATCAATAGGAGCTATAATACATCTACATTTAAATCGTTCCACCGCAATTTGCAGATATTCTTTTACTTCTGGATATAAATCTTCAGATAGTAATAGAGCTATATCAAGCTCATCAGTCCCAGCAGTTTGACGAATATTACCAAGACAACTATAAATTAGACAGGGAAATCTACCTATAGGTACTATAATAGTAATTTTCATTTTAATCTTTCGGAAACTCTTCCATTCCAATTAACTCTATCTGGTCCTAAGTGTAATACCTTAAAAGGTAAATGAAGTCTATTGTCGGGATGATATAAATCTAAAAACTTAATATCTGCAATAGAAACATTTTTATATTTAGAAGGATTCTGTTATATGAACCTTAACATTTGAGTACAAACTACAGAGATGAATTGTCTCGCTATCGCGTGGACAAGTAAGAACAATTATTTCATCGAAGTAACGGGCATTGTGGTAGAGCGCCACCCTGAATAAGTCTGCATAGTCTACACAGGCTATAAAAGCACGCATTAGACTAATCGCCTTCTCTATCCAAAACGGAACGTTCGCGTTCCGTCATGTGTTTTAAACTGTCGTTATAGAAGCTGGCGCTATCTAACGGCATGGAAACTTCCTTAGCCCCCCACAGTGTAATTACGTGGTCGCCCTCAAATTTAGCGAAAACTTGTTTACCGGCAAACTCTCCATCTGCGAGAACGATATAGCCGGCCCCATAGGTATCTTGGGGTACTGGCCCCTTTTTCCAATGCGAAGTTTCAATAAGATAAGGTTGAATCAAAAAGAGAAAGGTTACAATGCCGGAATACATTGCGAGCAAAGTGAGAAGGAAGACGCTACAGAACGATTTGACTTTTTCGTGGAAACTCATATAAACCTCTCTTAATAATTTTCTACATAATCCATTAGATAACAACTTCTTTTCAAATCCGGGTAAGCTACTTCAATCATTTTAATTAATTCATTATTAGTGGGCCAATTTTCTCTTAGGGCAAGCCCATGTTGGTAAAGTATTTTTTGACATTCTTTTTTACTTAAGTTTATAGTCATGGTCGTAGACCTTATAGATAGGCAGCCGAACCGTAATCGGGAAGATTTTGACGTGGAAAACCTTTAACATTAGAAAAAGCCCAGCAACTTCCGTAGGAAATCATTCTAGCAGCTATATCAGCATGAATTTTAAATGCTCCTTGAGGCATTTCCCATTCACCCATAGGGCCAGAATTCCATCTGAATCCCCAACTCTGTTGAACTAGAAAATTTGGTTCGCTCTCACGATAATCACAGGCGGTCCATGCCATACAATTATGTGTTGCTACACCTTCTGCTATATACGAATTAACGTCTGCTACTTCAATATTGTAAACTTCCCCACAATAATTTTCTTTTTCTAAGATTTTAATAGGGTGAGCTAAATAATTCTTATAAAAAAATCTAGCTCGTTTAACCTTATTTTCACTCCATTCAACACTCCAAACAGCTTTTGAATTAGGATATGCTTCTCCAGCTTTCCTTTGTTTACAAGAAATTGTAACATGGTTACCAAAACTAACTAAAATATGAAAAATTTGATAAGCAAGTTTTTTGGAAATAGTATTTATTCTGAATCTATCAGGAGATTTTCTTATAAGGCATCCGTCTCCTGCGAAAATCCCATCTATAACAGATTGTAAATCCCAACCATAATAAAGAAATTCTGGAATTTTCTTATTAATTGCTCCAGAATTAAACCATTCTCTAAAAGCTCTTGCAACTATAGCAGAATAAACTCTAATCCTTACATAAGTATCATATTCATACAAATATGCCTTAACTCCTAACAATTCAAACGCTTTCATTGCCCTTTTTATTGTAATATTCTCTTTAATACCAATGGTAAGACTAATTCTATGATTTTTAGTAGAATCGCCATCAGCAATAAATAATCCAAATAACCATGCTAATTCAGAATTTGGTTCAGTAATCTTATTAGGTATATTTTTTACGCTTTTACCACCCAAATCAAATTCAGGGAGATGAATTTTTTCAGAATTTATATTGATTGAAGGAGTTAGAAGGTAATCTCCAATTTGCAAATCTTCAGCTTTAACCCAAAGAGGGGTTTCTTGTATCCAAGTAATTGGTTTAGAACGAACAGCTAAACCTCCTTCATCAACAAAAATACGTGGCAATTTTACAGATTTTAAAACTTTTCTCAAAATGAGAACTGGATGCTCTACCGTTAAAGAAAATTTATTTAATCCTTCGCCTTTTATAGAAATTAGCTGACCAATATAATTATGTTTAAATGTTTTAGTTACTTTATGTAATTTACCATCATGACCAAAAACTTCTTCACCACTTTGAATCTCTTGTATAAAACGATTAGTTATACCAGAAACTAGACAATTTTCTAAATAACAATGTGACCAACTTCCTTGAGGTCTAGAAAATCCATCTTTATCTCTTACATTACTAAAACCTTGATTACTACATACAGCTAGTCCATATCCATTAGCAATCGCATCTGCCGCCTCATCTAATGAACGAACTAAACTTATTGTACCAACCTGATTTTTAATAGCTTCTTCTATAATTTCTCGCGGAATACCTTGAGTACCCCAACGGGTTCCTTTACTAGAATCATAAACTGTAAGGTCAACACTACCATATTTCTTTCTAAGTACCACGCCGCCTTTTTGGTGAACAAATTGCGCAGCAGTTACTCCAGCCATGCCTGCGCCACCATAACCTCTAGACCCATATATAGCCTCACTTGCCCCTCTTACCAACCAATCCTCAGGAGCACCTTTAATATCTATCTGAACGGCTCTAGAAACATCAACGGCATTTCTTGTGCCCATGGAGACACAATCGCCGGTGGTCTGGGCTTCAGAGTAAGCATTTTTGTCAAATTTTATAACGCTTTTAAATGGTAGACTAAGTTTACCTTTAGCACTCCCACTAAGGTCTGGAGCAGCTTCCCCAAATAGTGGCATCGGTAATTCTGAGAGTATTTTATCTGTTTGGTCTTGGTCGAAATGAGAACCGGTTAGACCGTTAGAATAAGCGTTCAGCAAATCTTTAGGAGTTTGGAAGTCTGACATGATTTATTTTTTTATTAAGGTGACATATTCCCAAATCCTTTAAAAACAAGAAGTTAAGTGATGTCAATAAAGTATAAAATTAACGGGCGGCGTAAGCCGCATATTTGAGGGCGTGAAATAGCTTAAAAAGGTTAGACTTATCGTCGGACGTGAGCGTCTTAGCTTGGAGGGGCACCACCGTCATGATGGTCGAATCAACCGCTTTAGCAAGCCCATCGTATTGGCCTTTTAACCCTTCATTGCCTAGACAGAGCGCCCCAGCCTCAGAATTATATCGGCGCACATCATCATTAGTTTTTAAATATACTTTATCCATACTGTTAGGGGGGTCAACTAAAAGAATGTCCGCGAATGCGCCCCAGAAATCCCCAAGGTGGGTACAGTCACTTTCGCGATTTCTAGAAGAGTCCTTCGGACCATTCCGAAGGATTGTGGTAATGGGGGCAACTAAGTTAGAAAGAGATACAACATTTCCGTTTACGGTTACGCTCCCAGGTTTTTCAACATTTATAACAGGAGTCGGCCCCGGTAGATTTAACCCGAGTTCTGATTGGTGGGTATAGCCAAACCACGCCAATCCTATAAGAGCAAAGACCTTCCAGTCCAGTTTACTTTGCATTCTTGGGCTCCTGCTTCAACAGGAACGGGAAAACCTCATCGAGCTTGTCTTCGGCAGTTGTGCCGGCCAAGCTCTTTTTAAGAATATTAAACTGCTTAACGGCGGTTACCACCTTATCTTCTTGATTATTGCTACTTTCCAAAAGTAGCGGAAAGACTTCCTCTAACTTTGCTTCTGCTGGAGTACCGGCTAGTGTGGACTTAAATTCATTAAATTCGCGTACAGATGCCAGGAGTGGAGCTTCTGGAATGGGCGCGGGAGGAGGACTTTTCTGAGGAAGTTTAATTTTAGCCGCATTCGCGGCAATATAAGAAAATAGCCATGTGGCGTGGTCCTTAAAGAGCATCACCACAATAAAGCCGAAAACCCCAAAGAACATGATTTGAGTTGCGTTTAAATTCATGAAAGATTTCCTAATACGGTGGTTATAGTTATATAAAGCTTATTTACCAAAGCCATAAAAGCCGGTTGTACTATAAGATTGACACTAGATTGAAGAAAACTTGGTACATATTTAAGTACAATTGGGGAAAGGACTTCCGTATAAAATTGACTAAAAGCGGTAGTAATTAATGCTTGATTTGTGGTGCCGGGCACATTTAAATCTGAGTAAATAGCAATAAAACCTTCTACTGCTTGATGAACAATAGATATAAGCCCAACAACACCCAACTTTTTACCTTGGGTTTGAGCCTGGAATTGGGCTATAAGAGCCTGAACTTGTTGGGCAGCGTCGGAATAAAGGTCACTCACACTTTCCTCTTTTCTTTTAAAATTGTTTGAACCGAAAGGTTATACACCGGTCTCGCTATCGCTCGACCTTTTATTTTTAGTTTCCAGCTAAGAAAGACTGGTCTAAGAATAGCCACCTAGATGAACATAATCCTTCTATAGAGGGGGATTCATCTACTAATGTTAAATATGATTTTAAATCGTCAAAACTTCCGAACATTGTATTTATATCTCCAAGCGAAAACGCCCAATCTGGTATATTTTCAATACCCTCATTACACACCAACAATAAAGGTTTTTTTTGCCTATTACTCGTTATAAGCTCTTCTACAGTACCAAAAACTGAAGCCCCAAGAGGTAAGTAACATATAATAGCGTCTGAAATATCACAAAATCTTAAATCAACATTTCTTATTTTACGCATTATATTAGCTAACTCAGAAAAATTTTTCTCCTTTTTTAATATTACACGTCTTTGTCTAGCATCATCAGATTCTAATCCTATTGAACATGGTTTATTGAGAGGGTCTATAAATATAGCTCCTCTTTTTTTTAACCAAATTCCCATATCAATTCTCCAATTAGAAGCGTCATTATTAGACACTCTGTCAATCGGGCCACATCCGTAAAATCGAAAATTTCTTAATCTTCCCATATTGTTAAACCATAGTTAAAGTTTTCCTTGGCCTGTTTCTAGATAAATAACCGTTTCCTTCGTGAATTATAATATTAGCATTTAAGTTTGTATTATTCATTCTAATCCTATATTTATCTTGTAAGAATTGGAGGTTCCATTTTCTTTCTAAATTCCAGTCTGGATTAAATATATTAAGTATGTTTCTTCTTGTTATAAGAGCTTTTTGTCCAGTTATATCAAAATGATAAACATTTCTATATTTTTTAATATTTAAATGATTAAGTATGTTATCAGTTATATAATTTAAAAGTTCTTTTATCCATTCCATTAATGCTTTTGTGCCCATAAAACACATTCTAAAATGTCCTTTATTATCAATTACTGCACTGCCATCGCCATTAAAATGACCAATACAAAAACTAATTGATTCTTGTAAACTTAATTTAATTGGAGGTTGTAAAGTAAAAGTTTTATTATCAGTTATATTAAAATTATCACGTAAATTATTAACCCATTGTCTAGAAGATACCATTAATCTCGCCATTTTGGACTCATTACCATTTTTCCATGTTGAAGCATAATATATTGGTTGAGTTCCTTCAAAATGCTCTCTAAATTTTATTAACACATCTTCATCTCTAATACTAAGACCCAAATCGACTCTTGGCCAAGGATTTGACGTAATAGCACCGTCAGCACTTAAAAAACCAGCCCAATAGGAATTTACAAGATTAATATCTTCAAAAAAGGCGTCATTAAAAGAATGAATTCTTCTACATAATCTACTCTTTAAACCTAATTTTTGGACCCTTCCACGAATAGCGTTTTTTGTTCTATTAGGGAGAAGTTCTAATATTTTACAAAGTGGTATTTTACCATAAAAACTATGCAATATCTCATCTTCTTTATTTGTCCACACGGTATAAGGCATATTTTCTCCTTAATCTATAAATATTCTTTTCTATATCATATTAGCCTCCAATTCTATAAACATCAACCCAATAAAAAAGCCTAGCCAAAAATTTTGGCTAGGCTTTAAAATATTCAAATTGCTTATTAAAGATTAATCTGTAAGTGCCGCCTGTGCTGTTTTAGTAGGCACAAGTGAGCCAGTCATTTGTCTTACATAATTTGGGACCTTCCTAGTCGGGAAGAATGCCTTACTTCCACCCCCCTGTATAATACCTTGCCAGCTATCAACGGATACACTAGGAGTGGTAAGAAAATTTCCTGTACTGTAGGACCAATCTGCCTGGGATTGTAAAAGCGACTCAATTCCGGTTACTTTATAGTTTCCGATATCGGTCTCCGGCTGGTTCGCGCCACCTAAAAGGCTAGAACTAATAACTTGAATACTGTATTTTCCGGCAACTTGGTTTGCTATGCCCGTGGCATTAGAAACTGTGGCCGTACCTTCTTGAGAGGCTACTTTAACAGTATTACCATAATTTGCGGTGTGGAAACCTAGAATAGAAGTGCTAGGGACCGAAGTAACGGCGGTAGAAGTTGTGCCACCTAGAACCACTGTAGCACCATTGTCTTGGAAAGAACCGCCTTTAGTTGTAGTAACGTTGCGCTTAGCGCCGAGAAGCTCTGTAGCCATTTATAAATAACCTTTTGGTTGGTATGGGTCCTGCCTTCCTTATAATATATAGTCGGTGCCTGGGTGTAAATACACAAAAATAATAGTAAATGGGATAATTTTAATGGAAATTTTAATAAAAAAGAGCGGTAAGCCGCCCTAATCCCAAATAATTAACTCATCCGGTCTATAGTGGCCCCTATCTATTTCTACTTGAATTTCTCTATCATTGAATTCTAAATCAATATCCCCAATTTCAAGGTCGGGCGATATACCCTTTTCTTTAAGAAGGGCATCAACTTTTCGCTTAAATTCATTCCAAGTCATGGGTTAACGTCTCCAAAACTAAAGAGTTTAATCATTTTTGTGACGGTATAAAGGGGGGAATATAGTGAAAAATACTAATATAACAACTACTATTAAAATTGAAGTAATAATAGTGGGACCGTCACCTGAATTATGGAAAGATTGTGTGGGCGAACTTGAAGAATTATTTGTATCCCAAATTGGGTTCATTGGGTTAAAGGGGCTTAAGGGACTGATAGGGTTAGTGGGGTCTAGTAAATCCATAAAACTGTACCTTTATTGTTTCGCGGCCCAAAATGCTAGAAGAACCGATAATATTATAGTAAAGGCGATTAATATTATTACTACAAATAATTTAACGGTGAACATCAATTATTGTCCGTGGACAAGGATAGTTAAGAAAGAAAGTATCAGTACAATGGCCGCGAAGACAAGAATATCGCCCATAGAATTTTTCCTTAATTATGAGCCCATTCCCGTATATGACGCCCAAAACGTTTCTGGGCGAAAGCTTCATCTCGCCAAACGAACCATAAAGCATAGAAGAAACCGGGAAAATGAAGGAAAAGTCCTAGGATGAAAGCTATAACAATCTGGGCGGAAGTGCCACCTTTAACGGCTGTAACCGTGGGTGGGCCGACTAATGGGACGAATGCGCCGATAGATAGAAGGAGATTCCAGATTAGATAGATTAGGGGCATAGGGGGCCTTTCATTTTTTGCCGAGAATATTTTCTAGAATATTACAATTTTTTAATTTTACACCAATCGCGCCAGCCGCTTCAAAAAACTGAACATGTTGGGGGGAATATATCCGTCCCTGTGCTGTTATTTTTAACTTCGATAATCGTGTTAGCGATTCTATGAATATAGCGTGTTCTGCTGTATCATCTGTCAGAAACCCAGACCCAGAAACAACTTCGGTAAATTCCAATTCTTCAAGTAGCTCCCTAAGTTGTAATATCTCAGGGTCATTATAGTTAACATAATCAAAACAAGGTCTAAGCTTAACCCGGTGGTCCGCGCAAATATTTAGGAGAAGCATTAACTCCTCCTTTAAAACTTTCCAATACTTATTTTTAATGAAATAAGGATTTATAAGGGTTTCAATCATCCCCGCGCCAGATTTAATGGCGTCTAGGACCATGTGCCCCTTAATTTTAGGAAGGGATACCCCATAAGGGTAGTCTATGATGGAACATAGTTCAAGCTGTTTCTTGTGGGTGACGAGGTAGTCTTTAATTAGACCGATATAGATAGGAAGGGTAGAAAATCTCGACACCCCGTAATTTATGGCCGCTACTACATTATCTAGGACCCTAATATCTAGGGCATCCCGGTCGTAGAAGGAAAGTTCTATATTCAGAGGGGGCTCCTCTTAAAAGGATTTTGGGTACTCCAAAAATCCTATACACCGACTATTGAATTCGTTTAATCATATTGCTATTTAGATATATTTGAAATAAATTTAAAGAACGAATTATTGGATTATCTAACCTTGGGTCACCGGTTTCTTTACAATAAGCATTATAATATATATGATAATCGTCTCTTTTAATTATTTTTAAAATCCAATTTTCTATTCCACCATAACATGTTTCATATACTTCTTCGGGGGGAGACCGAGTAAGTTTTAGGAGTTTGTACATGGAAGGAAATACTTATCTGGGGATAGGTCGTAGGCTTCTTCTCTAGTTAAATAAGTTGGGGAATAATGTTCAAAAAAATCTTTCCAAGATTGAATTCCAAAATACATATCTCTCTCTTTGTCCCAATCATTAATACAATGAATAAAGTTATAATACCAATTATAATTATCTATTCTAATTACTTCATATATATAGGAATCTACTGTAAACCAAAAAGGAACCTGTCTTGAGTAGGTCGGACGGGTTATTCGCAGCATCTCTCTCATCGGGGTGTTACCAAACTATCGAAATCTTTTTTAGAAATTTGATATATTCTACCAGAATCAAAATATTGTACCCAGGAAGATTTTTTAAGCGTATCAGAATGAGTATACCACGCTTTATCATTTATCCTAAAAACATAATATTCCCATTCTTCTTTTATTTCTCCAACTATCTCGTAAACATATTCTAGTTCTCTTAAATATCTTGGATACGGTTGTATTTTTTCTGCCGTTATTTTTAATATTTCACGCATCGCCCACCAATTTTATAGATTATACATAGGCGTAGCCCTACCAAAATTCAGCAACTTTTGGGGCAATTTCAGAAGCATAGCTTCCCTAGTTAGTTTTAAAAGCCTTAGCATAATCCTCAAACCTTAATTTAGCTATAGACTTTCTATCGGAAGTCCTAACTACTACACCCTCAGAACCCCCTTTTGCATCTCCCGATAGAGTCACTTTAGATTTAGAATAATCTTGCAAAAAACCGAATATCAAAATTCATCATTCTGGCACATATTGTTTGGGAATTTTTTTAAGTTTAAACTCTCCATTATATCGGTCTCCAGTAAATGAACCATTAAAACCGTGTTTGTTCATTACCCCTTTCCATTCATAATAGGCCCCGTCAATAATAGCAACACCTTTCAGGTTGTTTTCGGGACCTTTAAAAGGGACCGAATAGTCCCATGAGACCCCTTCCCACACTCCCCAAAAGTGGCCCAGGTACTTATCTTTACCGTCTGGAATTACCTCAAGGTTCATAGGGCCTTCGATAGGTCGATTGGTAGTCCACCAGGAGCCTCGATAAATCTCGGCTCCAGCAGAAGATGTAAAGAGAAGTATAATAATAAATAGTTTAAGTTTCATATGTTCCCCATATTAAGGAATCATTCACATAATCGCCAACTTTTAATTCATCTGTCGTAGCCGTACACATTCCTCCTGGACCATGTGGAATTCTCTTTAATAAGGCGGGAAGAGCATATTTTGCCGGCATAGAAATATTGAAATCTTCACATTTAATTAAAGTGATTTTAAAATTATCACGATTAATTGCTATAATCTTACTAAATTTTAATGTTCTAGTAATAGACTTTTCATTTTTACGAGATAGAAAACCAAGAAAAGGAAAGCTGAGAATTTTTCTACGAGAAATCATAGAATTTTTCCTAACTGGGCAACTTGCCACCCTCTAGATAAAGTGAACCGTCAGCAAGAAAAGCGGAAACATCAAGATAAATCTTATCCCCCGATTTTAAATCACAGAGTTTACGAGCAATAGAAAAATCTATATATCTCACGTTTTTGTTTAAACATGTTTCTTTATACGGGACATTAACACAAAAAGCATGAGTCTCCGTACATGCTAGTCTCCACCCTTTTCCTCGAATTTCATAAAAGTCACCAGTCTTTGACCTTCTTTCATAAACACCTTGAATTTCGAGCAATATTGGACTATTAGGCATTTTAAACGTTTTTTCTGAAAAGGCGGCTTCTGCTAGCCTTGAAGAAAATAGCGACAAAAACGGAAAAGTGGTAAAAAGACGCCTTGAAATCTTATTCATACCTGCGGCTCCCTGGGAAATTTAGGTATATAATTTAATGGTTTCATATATCCTTTTTCTAATTGATATTCAAATATTGAAAGAGGGTCACAAAGAGAAGCTTGATATACCTTATTAATCGTAGCGTCATAATATACTTTATTGTTTTTAATTTTTAAAATTCTATAAATAATATCATTACTTTTTATATATTTTGGTATATGAGAAGATGGGCGAGTTATACGAAGTACATTATACATAGCGTACACGCTTATACTTCAAAATAAAAAGGTTCATTAATCGGCCTATAGGACCCATCCATTAAGGACGCATTTACAATAGTGGTATCCTGAAGCTTATAGACGCCGTACCCCTCATGAATGTGGCCGCACACCACAAAACGGGGCTTAACACGGAGAATATGGTCCGTTAGAGATTTGGACCCCCGATGTTCGCTATTAACCCGCATACCAGGAATCGCGGGAGCAAGGTCCCCAAAGCCGTATGGGGGGCCGTGAGACACGATGATATTAGTGTCGGTAGGGATGAGAGAGTATTTTTTATCTAACTCTTCTTCGGGAAGATTGAACGCCCAATTATCGAATGGAAGTTGCCAGGGCGAACCCCAAATTTTTAGCCCTTCATATTCATGCAATTGGTCAATAAGTGTAACACAAGCCACATCTGAGACAATCTTTGGGTATTTCTCAAAGATAAAATCATGGTTTCCTGGGACAAGAACTATTTCCTCGGCGGGACATTCCCAGAGCCAATCATTGAAATCTTCTCTTAACCAAACTTCCTGAAAATCTATATCGTGATTATGAACCGGGCAAATATCTCCACAAATTATAGCCAATCCACAATCTTCAATCTCAGGGAGGTATCCATGAAGGTCCGAAACGATTGATATTAACATTAGTCGTAGTGGTATCCATTTAAGGAACAGTAAGCCTTATACGTGAATGTGAGGGACCAAATTAACCAAAATGAAACAGATATCCATATAATAATTCTTTCAACGGTGCCCATAGGTCACCGTGTCATTCTAATAAGTTCTTCCTCATCAATCGTTGAAATTGCACCACCCTTACAAGATGCCGCCATCTCCTGAATAACAACCTTGTCAACGTCGTTCAATATGACGATATAGTTAGCAATCTTAGAAAAATTATCTATAACCATACCGTTCTTAGCTAGAACCCTGTCCTGAAGCTCTTCCAGCGAAAGGGTACGGGGCGACCCAATTAGATAGAAAATCTTACCTTCAACGGAAACATCCTCAGCGGCGGCCGGGGCGGCTTCAGGTTGGGAAATGTCATTAATCTCCCTTTCCTTATAGCCGAATCTATCCAAAATAGTCTTGGCCTCTTCTACGCTCTCAGCCACAATATTACAAAGTGGGCTCACCGAAACAACTTGGAGTGAGAGGGGAACGAACTCAGGCGCGCCCTTACTAAAAGCTACTTCGTGGAATTGCTTAGCTAAAATCGCGGGTGAATTCTTTCTATTGTTATTACCATTAAAGGCCCACAGTCTATGCCCCTTAATACCCTTCATTCTTTCATCAGGAGACAGGACCCTTTCAACCAACAGGGTCGCACTACTAAACCCATCGCTAATTTGTACATAACCGGAACACTCACCCCGCTCAAACGCTTTTTGAAATGCTTCAAACGTCGTGTAACGCATAATTTATTCCTTTAGGCACTGTAGACGTAACCGGTAACGGCAATATCAACTTGAGATTGTTCAGGAAAGTATTCGGCGATTAAATCTTGCGGACAGTTTTTATAGTCTCGTTTAAGGATTGTCCCCAATCCCATATGGTCAAGGCTTTCAATTAAGATTTCTGTCTGCTTTTTATTGTTAGATAACAGGAATTTTTTAGCAAAAGAGTCAATCTCCCCTCTATTTTTAAGACGTATCTCTTGTACGTGAGCCCTGTACTCTTCCCATGTGGTTTGTTCTTTCTCTGGGTCTATCGCCACCCCCTTTATTTTTATTCTAAGGTCCAAATCCTTCAAATTAGATATTTTAAGTTCAAGGTCATTAATAAAATATTTAGCAGTGATGAGCAGTTTCTTTAACTCTTGGTCAAAAAAATCTTTAGCCTCACCTATTGTCGGAAATAAATAATTCTCCTCTCTAATAGAATCGGCTCTAGTTTGTTTTTGCACAATTCTATTATCAAAAGAAAGAAAAACCTTCTCAATACCAACAAAAGCTTCAAGTTCAGCCCTAGCCTTTTTTAGATTACGATTTTCAACCACA
>Ga0134125_10000097_pt1 | contig 129670 bp, 103 predicted proteins | sample KB31751_FD_96464 | JGI IMG/M metagenome (GOLD analysis project Ga0134125, IMG submission 96464) | Terrestrial soil microbial communities with excess Nitrogen fertilizer from Kellogg Biological Station, Michigan, USA - KB3-175-1 | ecosystem: Environmental > Terrestrial > Soil > Unclassified ...
GCGGCAAAAAGAGCCGCCCACAGAAACCCGCCCGGCGAGCTTTTCGCTGGTTGCGAAAAGCTCGATTTTGGCTGGATTTTGAGAGAAAACAGGAGGCGGTCGTAGACCGCTCCCAAAGCAGATGCGCTACCAGGCTGCGCCACGCCCCGATCTGCTCATTTTATCCGATGCCGCGCGCCGATAGGCCCAAGGCGAGGATCGCGCCGGGCGCTCATGAGGGCTTACCAGCATCGGTGCGACCGATTTTCGCTGTCCGATGCAATTTGCCTGTCCTCGCTCCGCGCGTCTAGAGTTGCGGGCAGTTCTCGCACGCTAAATTCTTGGCCGCCGAAACGATCCTCGTGAGTTCTTCCGTCAAGCCCGCGCGCCGGTGGGCTGAGGTGCTGCCCCGCGGACGCTTTTGGTCGTTGTTCGCGGCGGTCCTGCTGTTTAACGTCGGCGTAGCAGTCTACTTTTTTCTCTACAACCTCTTCATGCTCGATCTCGGATATCGCGAGGGGCCGCTGGGCGTGCTGGCTGGGGCGCTGGCGTTTGGCAGCATGGCCGGTACGATTCCCATGGGTTTCGTTGCACAGAGATTGGGCGCCAGAAGGACCCTGGTAACGTGTCTGCTTGCGGTGTCCATCGCCTTCGGCGCCCGCCTATTCCTGCTGTGGTATCCGATGCAGGTGGCTTTCGCATTCTGCGATGGCGTTCTGCTCTGCGGATGGGCGGTGTGCCTGTCGCCGGCCGTGGCTTCAATTGTGGAAGAACGCCGTCGTCCTGCGGCCTTCAGCATCCTGTTCGCGGCGGCGGTTGCAGCAGGTTCCCTTGGAGGGTTTCTTGGAGGTAACCTGCCGGACTGGTGCCACGCCGCGGCCCAGCATTGGTGGAGAATTGCCATTTCCAGCACGGACGCCAAGCGGGCCACGCTGCTTGCCGCGTGCTGTCTGACCTGCGTGGCTGCGTGGCCGGTAGCGCGTGGCAGCGCCATCCAGCAGGAGTTCACGGGTGTCGCATCCCATTCATGGATTCGCCGGCCGCCGTCATTCCTTAAGCGATATCTCATCGCAAGCGCCTGCTGGGCCGGCGCCGTAGGAGCCTTCAATCCTTTCACGAATGTATTTTTCGTCCGTTACGTAGGCGTGGCGACTGCACACCTCGGCAATTTCTTCGCGGTGGCGCAACTGCTGCAGGCAGCCGCGGTATTATGCGTGCCGCTGCTGCTGCGCCGCACCGGAATCGTGGGCGGAATCGTGACAATGCAGGCGGCAACCGCGGTCGCGGTCGCTCTGTTGTCCGCCGGGCGCGGAATCGTGACCGAGGAGTTTCTCTACTGCGCATTGATGGCCGCGCAGCACATGTGCGATCCGGCGATGCAGACTCTGCTGATGGATCGGGTCCCGCCGAGCCTGCGCAACGGCGCCTCCGCTCTGAATTTTCTGGCGGTTTCGCTCGCACAGTCCGCCGCCGCCACCGTTTCGGGTGCGGCCATCCAGAGGTTCGGCTATCCTGCGGTGCTTGCCGCGATCGCAGTGGCAGTGCTTATGGCCGCCGCCGGCTTCCGGCTCTTGATGCCGCGCGAAAGCGCCGTCCAAGCTGGGGAGCTGAGCGGGCCAGTTGATCCGACGCCTGCATCAGCCGCCTGACCGCGCTGACCGCATCCCGCCCGCGCCTCTTTTGCGTATCCACAGAAGGGAAACGAGCGGTTGAAAATATTCAGTTGACAAGAAGTGGTCGAACCAACTATCAATGTCCCCGTCTCCAAATCTATCGGGCGGTAGGTAGATTTATCTACCGTGCGAACGGTAACCCTGGGCTCCTATCCTTTGCTGAAAGTGAGAGGCCGATGAAAACCCTGCGCTTATTCGTTGGTTCCAGCATTCCGACACCACACCAGTTTGTCCCCTCGAATTGGAAAATCAGTCTTGCGGCCTTTGCCCCCCGCCTCGGTTTTTGGCTGGGAGCTCTGCTGCTCGTATGTGCCGTCAGCTCCGCTAGCGCCCAGATCGGCGGCTCGGGCTCCATCAATGGAATTGTGACCGATCCCTCCGGTGCGTTGGTCCAGGGAGCAACCGTGACTGCAACGAACACAGCCACGAACGTAAGCGTTTCGCAGACCACGTCCAGTGCTGGAACCTACGTGCTTTCGCCGCTCACACCGGGGGATTACGCAGTCACGATCACCGCAACGGGGTTCAAGACCTTTACGCAGCAGCATATCGACGTGGTGGCTTTGCAGGCGTCCAGTCTGAAGTCGCAACTGGTGGTGGGCGCGACCAGTGAAACCGTGACCGTAAGCACCGCACCGCCGCAATTGAACACGAGCGACGCTTCCACAGGCTTCGTCATGGAGAACGAGGACTACACGCAGTTGCCGCTGCAGATCAACGGCGGCGTACGCAACCCGACCAGCTTCGTCTATCTGACGCCCGGCGTCTCTCATGGCGGCGTCGCGGTGCAGACCGGCATCTTCAACGGCACGGGCAGCATCGGCCGCGTGGATGAGGTGTACATCGAGGGCATGCCGCAGACCTCGATTTACGAGCAGGGCGATCCGCGCTATGTCTCCAACATGATCTCTGTCGAGGCCGTTGACCAGTTCCAGGTGGTCACGGGCAACCAGTCGGCGCAGTATCAGGGCATTGGCATGGAGAACTACGTGATCAAGTCCGGCGGAAACCAGATCCACGGCTCGGTCTTCGAGTACATGCGGACCACGGCGCTCGACACGTGGGGCTTCTTCGCGCCATGGACGATCAACCCGGTGAAGGGCGTAGCCGTAAAGCCCAATGAGCACCAGAGCGAATATGGCGTCGACCTGAGCGGCCCCATCAAGAAGGACAAGATCTTCTACTTCGGCAACTATGACGGCTTCTACTATCACAAGGACAACAATCCCAGTTCCGCGACCTATCCCACGGCGCTGATGCAGCAAGGCAACTTCAGCCAGTTGCTGGCAGCGGGAACTACCTACAGCACCTGCGCGACCGGCAATGGCGCGGCCGGTTGCATTTACGACCCGACCAGTTGCCCGGCGGGCAGCCAGGCCGCGGGCAGTTGCGTGCGAACGCCGTTCAACTACAACGGGATCCTGAACAACATCAATCCGTCGCTGATGGGTCCGGTCACAAAGTTCATGGCGTCGTTCCTGAAGAACGTACCGCTGGCAAATACAAACCTGACCAACAATTTCCTGGGCCAGGTGCCGAGTTTCACCTCGCACTGGTCCAATACCAATCGCGCCGACTGGAAGGTGAATGACAAGCAGATGCTTTCATTCATCTTCAGCGTGCAGCGTGGCGCACCTTACGGATACCAGAACAATGGCTCGAACCCCGGCCCGCTGCCTTATACCTCGGGTCAGGGCTACGAGACCAAGAACAAGGTCTTCCTGCTGGAGCACAACTATAGCCTCACTTCCAACCTCATCAACCAGCTCAAGTACGGCTACACGCGCTTCTGGGGTCCCGTCTTCAATCCCGACTATCGCACGCCCGGCTTCGGGATCAGCAAGAACGGCGGACTGACCGGGACGCCCGCTGGGCAGACCAGCGATTCCTTCCCGACCGTTACCTGGTCCGGCGGTTCAAGCGCCTTGGGAACGGTTGCTAATACGCAATGGAGCGGCGATCAGGACTACAACGCCATGACCAACTACTTCTCGCTGCTCGACAACGTGCAGTGGGTGCATGACAAGCACTCGCTCACTTTTGGCTTTGCCAAAGAGTGGCTGGAGTTGAATGAGTTCCAATACTCCGCCGGCAGCCAGCCGCTGCAATTGGGCTACAGCAATGCCCAGACCGCTCTCTACAACAATTCGTCGCAGGTCACGACGACGGGCAATTCCTTCGCGAGTTTCTTCATCGGTCAGCTGAACAGCGCGAGCTTTACTCAGCTGCCGTTTGTCGACACCGGTGCGCGCATGAGGAACCTCTCGCTCTATACCCAGGATGATTGGCGCGTGCGACCGAATCTCACGCTGAATCTCGGCATTCGATGGGATTATTACCCGCCCTACACTGAAGTCCAGAACCGTTCGTCCTGGTTCACGCCGGCGATCACCAACTCACTCACCAACACCGCAGGCGCCCTTCAGTTCGCAGGGAAGGGTCCCTCGCCGACTTTCTGCAACTGCAGCACACCTATCAACATCTGGTACAAGAACTTCGGTCCGCGCGTGGGCGTTTCCTACAGCGTCCGTCCCACAACCGTGCTGCGCGGAGGCTTCTCCATTACGTATTCGCATGGGACCGGAGTGCGCAATGCAACCTACCTTGGAACAGGCGTTGCAGGATTGGCGGCATCGCCCAGCTTCACCAACTCGCTGGCCGGCGATCCGGCGTTCATCCTCGACAGCGGCATTCCTGCCTATTCGCTGCCGCCGATTATCTCGAACAGCTATGGCATCACCAACACCACGCTGCCTCATGGTTCATCCGTTGGGCTGGCTTACGCCGATCCGTACTACGGCGACCGGGCACCCTATGTGACCAACTGGAACGTCGGCATCGAACAGCAGGTCACGCACAATCTCGCGGCGTCGATCAGCTACGTGGGCAGTCAGGCACACTTTCTGCCTGTGGCTGCAGGCGGTGCGCGGGGATATATCAGCAACGCCCTCAGCCCAGCCTACTTCAACCTCGGGAGTCTCCTTACCAAGGCCTATACACCGTCCGTGCTTGCGCAGGTGCAGGCTATCGATCCTCAGGCTGCTCTGCCGTATCCGACATTTTCCGGCACCATTGCGCAGATGCTTGCGCCCTATCCGCAGTACCAGGGCGGTATCGGGGATACGTATGACAATATCGCCAACTCCAACTACAACGCAGCGCAGGTCATCCTGAAGCAGCGGATGTCCAATGGCCTGCAGTTCCAGTTCAACTACACCTTCTCGGCTGAGATCGACAATAACGGCACCTACCGTGATGGGTATCTGAACTCGCGGGTGGAGCGCAGCCGCGGTGTGATCGATGAGCCGAGCATCATCAACGGAACGGCGGTGTATCAGCTGCCCTTCGGCGAGTCGCATGCGTGGGGCAACCGCAACACCCTGGAACGCGAGGTCGCCGGTGGTTGGCAACTCTCCGGTATCTACACCTACAACTCGGGCATTCCGTTGGCAATCACGGGCAGCGGATGTGTCGTTCCCGGCGGCAGCACCTGCATGCCCAACTACAATCCGGCGTTTGGAGGGCCGGTGCGCATCAACGGCAGCTACGGCCGCGGCCAGACGGCGAAGAGCTTCGTCAACTACCTGAACCCGGGGGCATTCATCAACGCCACCAATACGGCGCTCTATCCCAACTACACCATCGGCAATGTGGCGCGGACCAAGGCCTATGGCCTGCGTGGCCCCACGGCCTATGACCTCGACCTCAGCCTTAAGAAGAACATCAAGATCACGGAGCGCTGGAACGCAGTCTTCGATGCGACAGCCATCAACGTGACCAACGTCGTCATCTGGGGCACGCCGCAATCGAACGTGGGCACTCCGTCCACCTTCGGTCAGGTAACCAGCGTGGCGAACAGCTCGCGCGATATCCAGCTTTCATTGCGCATTAACTATTAGAGTCGTCGAACTGTTGTCTTCCACCGCCGGCGCGCTGCCTCCAGAAGGGCGCCGGCGTTTTCTTTTCATCCTGCAAGTGTTTTGAGGAGTCGGCCAGAGCGTCAACTATGACATTGCGGTGACCAAAGATAGAAACCGCTCAGCCTGCGCAATAACGTAGTATGGTCGGTAGCCGGCTGACGCGAGTGTCGTCGATGGAGACAGCCGGCAGTACGGGTCCCAGGGAGGCATTATCAGCAGCCTCGACGAGAAGATGGAATCCACCAACCGTCGCACCGGCGCCGGCGAGATCACGCGCAAGCGGCTGCAGCAGGTTGCGCTCGATCTCTTCTGGGAAAAGGGCTATCAGTCCACGACGACCCGCGACGTCGCCGCTAGCCTGGGCGTGCAGCAGGCCTCGCTCTACTACCACATGAAGAACAAGGAGCAGTTGCTGCACGGCATCTGCTACTCGTCCCTGCTGCAGGTGATCGAAAACGTGGAGGCCGCTGCCGGTCATGCAGCAGACCCGCGCGAAGCGATTCGCGAGATGATGCGCGCTCATCTCGCGACCGCGCTTGAGTATCAGAAGGAGTTCTCCGTGGCACTGATGGAGTGCCGAGAACTCGGTCCCGACTATCGTGCGGAGATCGAGGCGCTGTGGTCCCGCTACTTCATGTTCGGCTATGAGGTGCTGGACAGCGCCAAGGCGAAGGGGCTGATCCGATCTGACCTTTCCAATAAATATCTTTTCACTCCGATGCTCTGCACGCTGAATTGGGCTTTGCTGTGGTTTCGCGGAGGGCAGGGACTCACAGTTCCGGAACTGGACGCCTTATTCCAGACGATCTTCTTTGAGGGCGCCGCAACACCGGATTATCAGCGCAGCCACAGCTCTCACACGGCCTGCCGCGATCTTCAATTGCTAGCGGACCCGATCGCCGCGTCCAGCGGATTCGCCGTCAACGAAACCTATGCGCGCATGCTGGATACGGCCTGCACGCTGTTCGCGCGCAAGGGATATTTCGCGACTTCCATTCGTGAGATCGCCGACGCGATGGGCATCCAGAAGGCCTCGCTCTACTACTACATCTCCAGCAAGGAAGACCTGATCTACCAGATCTCCAAGTCCGCGATGGAGCATTTGAGCGCCAACGTGCAGGCGGCACTCGCGCAGGTTTCGGGCGCCGAGCATCGGCTGTATGCTTTTATCCTCTCTCACGTCGCCAGCCTGCTGCAGCACCAGAACTGGCATGCCGCGGCGAACGAAGAGCTGACGCATTCCTTTTCGCCGGCGCGCAAGCGCGAGATCGTTGCCATGCGGGACGCCTATGAGGCCATGGCGCGCGGCATCCTTGCAGACGCGCAGGCGGCCGGATTGCTGCGCTCCGATATCTCGCCCAAATTCCTCAGCCTGATCCTCTTCGGAATGATCACCAATATCTACCCGTGGTATCAGCCGGGAGTGGACATTCCGGCCACGGACCTCGCTTTCACGCTTGCCGACTTGTATTTGGCGGGAATCGTATCGAGCCGGTCAGCCTCTTAGCTTGGAATGGCCTTGATGGCTTTTCCGGAGTTTGCCCGTTTCGGATTGACAGTTACTGGCCGGGCGGGGCAAACTGTCAGGCGGTCGGTAGGCGACCATAATTCTTTTCCTCTCATGTTCTTCTCGCCGGAAGCACAAGGATTCCACGGAATGTCGATTCAGTTGCATAGGGCAGATAATCCGGGTCTTTTGATTGTTCTCTCGCTTCTGCTATCTGTTCGGCTTGGCGCTCAGACCATTGCACCGGCCCGGCCTGCATTGAGTCCGGTGCCCATCGACTTCTCCTACGCCGGCTATGAGGGCGGTGGGCGCCCGATTCCTCAAGTGCCGGCAGTCCTCCTCGTTCGCCCATCCGGCGGCGACGATACCGCGCTGCTTCAGGGCGCGCTCGACCGGATTGCCTCGCGTCCGCTGGATGCAAACGGTTTTCGCGGCGCACTTCTTCTTGGGGCAGGCCGCTTCCGCGTCTCAGGCCAACTCACCTTGCGCGTCTCGGGGGTGGTCCTGCGCGGTTCCGGCGCCGACCGAACGACCATCCTTGCCGAAGGCATCCGGCGTCGGACGCTCATCGAAGCTGGCGGCGACCGCGATCCCGAACTGGCATCTCCTATTGCGGTCAAGGAAGATGCTCCGGCAGGCGCACGCACTCTGCACCTCGTCTCTGTTGACGGGCTGCACACTGGCGACCATATCGTCGTGCGGCGCCCTTCGACTGCCGAATGGATCGGCGCGATCGGCATGTCTGGCCTGCCCGGCACCTTCGCCAATCAGCGGCTGGACTGGCGGCCGGGCTCGCACGATCTCGTCTGGGATCGGACCATCACCTCCATTGACACCGCGTCATCCGCCATTGAAATCGATGCGCCCATCACTACCGCGCTCGAACAGAAATATGGCGGCGGCACCGTCGCGCTTGTCACCGGCGATGCGGAGCCCAATCACATCGGCATCGAAGATCTCACGCTCGAAAGCGCCTATGACACGACTCGCCTGAAGGACGAAGAGCACTCCTGGATCGCCATCCTGCTCGATCATGTCGAAGACGGGTGGGTACGCAATGTCACAGCTCGTCATTTCGTGTCGTCCGCGGTTCGCGTGAACCTCCGCGGCCGCCGCATTACCGTCGAGAACTGTCGCAGCGAGGCGCCCGTCTCGGAAGAGGGCGGCTATCGACGGCAGTCGTTCCTGCTCTACGGGCAGCAGGTGCTGGTCTATCGCTGCGCGAGCGAACTCGGTATGAACGACTTCGCCACGGGCATGCTCGCCGGCGGCCCCAACGTCTTTCTCGATTGCGACGCGAAGAATTCGCTCGAAGCCAGCGGCGCATTTGAGGGCTGGGCCTCCGGAGTGCTCTACGAGAATGTCCACATCGCCAACAAGCCGCTGCAACTGCTCTATGACTTCTCGCGCGCGCAGGGCGCCGGCTGGACCGCCGCAAATTCCCTCATCTGGAACTCCACGGCGGAGAGCCTCGACGCGATAGGGCCGCCCGATGCACGCAACTTCGTTGTCCACTCGCCGCAGCCGCTTTACGCGACCGAGCTTTTTGCCCGCACGGGTGCCCATCTGCCCAACGATTTGGCCGTAACGTCGACGGCCGCCTCGTCCACCATCTCCGAATTCCGCGCCTCCGACATAAAACCTCTACCTGAACCGAAGCCCGACTACCATCCGGTCCAGATCGTGAACGGACGCTTCGTCCGCGATGGCGAGATCGTCTGGGGCTCCTCACAATCCGAGGCATGGTGGCGCGGCGACACGTCTCTCTATACCGCCGCGCTCTCCACCGGCTCCAGCGTTACGCGCTTCATGCCGGGCGTCACCGCTCCCGGCGAGACTGAAGATCTGAAGGACATGGTCGCGCGCCTCAAGCAGCGCGGGACCGTCTCCATCCAGATCAACCCGGGCCTCTGGTATGAGCATCGACGTGACGCGCACACCATCGAGCGTCGCTCCGACGGCGATGTCTGGGCGCCGTTTTACGAGATGCCATGGGCGCGCAGCGGGCAGGGAACTGCCTGGGACGGCCTGAGCAAGTTCGATGTCTCGAAATACAATCCCTGGTATTTCGAGCGCGAGCGCGAGTTCGCGAAAGACGCTAGCGAGGCGGGCATCCTCGTCTTCTACGACCTCTACAATGACCACAATGTTCTTGAAATAGGACCTCATTGGATCGATTTTCCCTGGCGTCCGGTCAACAACATTAACGACACCGGCCTGCCCGAGCCGCCGCCGCTGAAGCCGCATGGCCGCAACGATGTGGGCAACGAGTTTTTCTCGATCGAGTACACGCCGCTGCGCAAGCTGCATCACGATTACATGATGCATACCTTCGACGAGATGGCAGATTTCCCCAACGTGATCTTCGGCATCGCGTACCAGTACGCCGGGCCGCTTGCGTTCGAGCAGTTCTTCCAGGACACTGCTCGCGAGTGGGAGGCGGCGCATCCCGGCAAGCACATCCGCATCGCGCTCACTACCGGCAAGCAGACCACCGACGCCATCCTTGCCGATCCCGTTCGCTCCAAGCAGATCGCGATGGTCGACATGCGCTACTGGGAGTACGAACCCGATGGCACGCTCTTCGCTCCCAAAGCCGGCGAAAACCATGCCTTTCGCGAGCTGATCTCGCAGGCCTTTCCGGGCTACACCGATACGCCGCCCGCCACCACGCCGCAGATGGTCTACAAGGAGACCCGCGAGTACCGCGACAAATATCCCAACATCGCGCTGATGCCCATGGAAGAAGGCGCCGGGCCGATCCCGATCCTGATGGGCGGCGCGGCGTCGCAGTCCGCGCTGGTCGGCGGGCGCCCTCCTGTCCCCGCCACTCCGCAACAGGTCGCCTCAGCCATGTACCCCACGCGCAGCGCGACTGCGGTGCCTGCCGGTCCGCGTGGCAACGCGCAAGACCGCGTCATCGATCAATTCGTGCGTACCTACCTCGCGCGCGATCTGATGAAGATGTCTCCGAAGGATGGCTGGGTCGCCGCGCCGGATCGCACGTGGGTTCTTGCAGGCTCCGCCGCAGAACCTGTGCTCATCTATTCACTCTCGGGAGCGAACATCACATTGGCAGCCTCGCTGCCTGGAACCAGCTACAAGGCAATGTGGGTCGATCCGCATACCGGCGCTTCGCACGAGGTACAACTTGCTTCCACCGCGGCGCAAACCGCCATCACGAAGCCGGACGATAAAGACTGGCTGCTGCTGCTGACGCCACGAATCAAATAGGGGGTCGCCGCCATCCGTACCTTTTTGCGGACGGAGGAACCTACGATCACCGGCATTTCGCAGTGGCATCCTTCGCAATGAGGCACGCATCGTCGAGATACGTCACGCCGCCGAGCTGCTGATACTCGAGCAGCGTACTCACGCCGCCCGGCCCAGGCTGCGACCGCATCGTCTTCTGCGCCGGCGTGGACGCGGCAGCCTCGCCGCTCAGAGCCTCATCCAGCACACGGCCCTTCAGCGTGCCCGCTGAAGGCAGCTCAATGCCGAGAATGTGCGCCAGCGTCGGCGCAATATCGATGTTGCCCGCAGGCGCATGGTCCACGAATCCGGCTTTGAAATCCGGACCCATTGCGGCCATGTTGTTCCACGTCTGGTCGCGGCCGAAGCCGCCATGATTCCCCTGGCCCTCCTGCAGTGTCGTGTCGGCGACCTGTGCGCCGCTCTGCACGTCCCCCGCAATCTGGTCAAAGTGACGAAACGCCACCACGATTGCCGGTCGCGGCACCGCGCTATTGCCGACAAGGCCTATCGCGCTCATCGGAAGCGCGGCCGGACAGTCCGCCGGGGCGGAACAGAATTTGTCATCGACGAAGATTGCGGCTACGTAGTCTAACCGTGCCAGAGCCTCGATCGTCTGACGCACTAGTGCGCGGTCTCCGCTCGGGACATAGATCATGTCCGACCCGCCGTTCGCGGCGACGATCAGCTTTGCATCCGAGCCGTCGATTCGTTTCACGGCGTCGCCCAGCAACGCGCTGCCCGTCGAGGGGTGCTGCGCCGTCCCCCCGCCGATCGGAATCTCCGCATACACCGATGGACCTGTCGTCGCACGCACGGCGGGGTCGAACAGCCGCATGTGCTCGCGTGCCGCTAAGTCAATTGCGAGAAAGCCAGACGGCAGCGTCCCTTGCGGTTCCGGTTTCTCTTTGGCGTTGTCATAGGTCATCACCGCGGAGACCTCCGCGGTCTGCGTTCCATTGGCCGCGATTTCGCGCCGGCTGATGGTTGCGAACCCGTGATCCGACGTGACGAATACATCCGTATTTGCCTTCACTGCCGGATGCGCGTCCAGCCAGTCAAGCAGTTGCTGCAGGCAGTGGTCAGCATTCTGCAATCCCCACCGTACAGTCGGGCCGTTGATGCCCGGCTTCAGATTCTGGAGGCTGTCCCCCTCATTGTGCTGCGTCCCATCGGGATCCCGCGACCAGAACAGCACCGCGAAGGGCTTGTTTTCCGCGGCAAAGGCCGGGAGCAGCACCTTGGTCGTCAGGTCGGTGAACCATTGCTCCTGGACGCGGTTCGCATCGCGTGTGCCGGGCGTCTGCGCGTCGCCGCTAAAGCCGTTGTTCCATCGCGAGGTTTCGCTGAAACCGTTCGTGCGCAGGGGAGCTTCCCGAGGCAGTCCTGCCTGGTCCATCGCATCCGCAGTCTGCGGAGGCAATGGAACGCCGCCGGAGTGGCCGGTGGAGTCGTCAATGATGATCGCGCCCCCGCTGGTCAGCATTCCGGCCTGGTCCCAGGCGACACGGTCCATCTGCTGGATCGCCGTGGGGCCGATCTTGCCAATCGACGCGACGTTGAAGCCGGCATTGTGTGCGGACGAGAGCAGCGTCCGCTCCCCGAGATAGTTGCCATGGAAGGTTGAGTTCATGTCGGCGAGCAGTTCATCGTTTTCAAGGAACGGCACAATGGTTCCGCTGGTCGCTGCGATATCGGGTTTGGAGAGCCACACGCCGGGATAGAGCGTATTGCTGTAGTCTCCGGTATCGCCGAGGCCGTGTCCCGTCGCAATCGCCGAAGCGTTCGCGGTGGTGAAGGTCGGATAGACCGAGTGGCTGTTCTCGAAGTCGACGCCTGCAGTCCGCACCTTCATTAGCGCCGGAGTGTCCTGCACATTCACCGAGCCGCGCCGCAGCCCGTCGGCGACAAAGATGATGACGTTGTGCCTCTTCGGTTGAGCCAGAACCGGTAAAGCGCAAAGGCTTGCGCAAGCAGAGATCAGGAGGGCAGCGCGAGGCCTGTGATCGCGAAGGGAAAGCATGATGAAGGAAATTGTACGCAACGCCTGTAACGGCTGGGTAAGCTCGGGGGAATTCAGCCGCTTTTAAGTTTCGGGCCATTTCCGGGTAAATTGCGCGTGGCCTTCGCTGCAAAATCTTTTCGGGCGCCATAACTTTTTTCCGCTATGCTGGTCGCTACTTATTGAAACCGGGCCCCGACAAAATCCAGCTTCACGGGAAGAGGACATGAGCGCGAACCGTCGTGAGTTCCTTGAAACTGCCTTGTTCAGCGGAGCCCTGGCTCCTTTATTCGGTACGGTGCACGGAAGCCGCCTCTTCAAGGGGCTGATGGCCGCCGCGGCACAGCCTGCCGATAACGCTGCCGGCGCACATGACTCCGAGAAATTCTGGTCGAATTTCGGCATCGCGGCCAACGCAAAAGCCGGAGCGCCCGGCCCCACCGGCATTCGCGGTCGCGGCCTGTTCTCGAAAAAGCCGGCGGTGGACACCAGTGCCGGCGCCGTCGATCGCCAGATCGATTTCTTCCACTGGGACCCCACCGCAAAGCAGCTTCGCTTCGTCACCGAAGTTAACGAGAAAGAGCTGATGGACTACAAGGGAGACATCACGGCGAACATCGCCGTCAACGGTCTCCACATGGCGCAGGAGGACCGCGCACAGTTCCAGCAGTTGCAATCCGCGCAGTTGCGCATTGATGTTGTCCAGACCAAGTCGCTGATGCAGAACCTGCTCGACCCCATGTCATGGACCTCGCTCGCCGGCCTTTTCCCGGGCAACAAGAGCGGCCAGCTGCCGCCGATGCAGAACCTCGGCTTCAATCCAAGCGCGGGCGGCAGCTCGATGGCCTCCAAGCAGGTGATTCTGCCCGGCGGCTCCGGCCAGTGGGCCGTGAACCTCTCCATGGTGCATAAGGAGTCTACCTTCGGCACGGTGCTGCAGATGGTCTGCGGCGCTGCGGACAAGTTCGCGCCGATTGTCGGTCTGCCCGCGATCAGCGTTCAGGCCCTGCAGGGATTCAGCCAGCTCTATGGCGCGTTTGAGCAGCGCACCACGTTTCTGCTGAACAGCTTTCCGCAGCTCGCGTTCGCTACACAGCAGGCCCGCGCTGCTTCGGGCACGTCGGATGGGGCCAACCTTGTGGCCGGCGACTACATCCTCGTTCCCCACGCGCACACCGCCGAACTCACCGCCAAGCTCGACACGCTCGAAGTGCGGCAGGGATATCTGGTGCCGAAAGGCGCGCCGACCAACACGTCTATCTATGACATCGCATTGGGCGTCAAGCCGGACATCACCTATCTCTCCGCGAACATCGGCTTCAAACCGATCGACCCAGCGAGTCTTACTTAATTCCATCAAGCGGCGGTTGATACCAATCGGTCTTGCTTAAGGGCACGGCTTTAGCCGTGCCGTAAACAGCTACCAGGAAGATGCGGCTTTAGCCGCTGAGGTCATTTTTCGCAGCCACATCGCCATGAAATGCTTCCTCACAATCTGCACTGTTGCAGTTCTCGCCGCCGCAGTACCCGCCCAAACCAAACGCGCCCTCATCCTCGGCATCGACACCTACCAGCCCGCCGGGACCACTGCGCAACATGATCCCGGCTGCACTTATGGTCGCTGCGAACTCGGCAGCTTTGAGAATCTCCAGGGCGCCGTCAACGACGCGCAATCCATCGCCGACGTTCTCACCAGCCCCAAATTCGGTTTCCCGGCCTCGAACGTCATCCTGCTCACTAACCCGGCGCCGAAGCAGACGCGCTCCGGCGAAGTCGTTCTTCCCGCCGACCAGACCACCCACGACGGCATCCTTGCCGCGATGAAGAAATATCTCGTGGACGTTCCTCAGCCGGGAGACACGGTAGTCTTCTATGACGCGAGCCACGGCTCGCTGCGCGTCAACACCGCCGGCGAGAAGCTCACCGTCATGGGTGACGACGGCAAACTCGTCTACGTCGACTCCACGCTCGTGCCCTCCGACGCTTACAAGGGCGGCTACGACGTGCGCGACCGCGAGATGACGCGTATCTTCAACGCCGCACTGGACAAGGGCATTCATCTCACCGTCATCTTTGACAGCTGCCACTCCGGCGGCCTCACCCGCGGCCTCACGCCCGGCCGCACGCGATCACTACCCTACGATCCGCGCCCGGTGAACGACCCGCCCGACACGGCTGCCAACGGGCGGCGCGTGCCAGCGCCTGCCGAGCGAACTGACAACCCGGCTCTCGTTTTCTCAGCCGTGCAGCAGGACCAGGAGGCCAACGAAGCCGACCCTTCGCCTGGTAATCCCGAGTCGCACGGCGCCTTCACCGCCGCGCTCGTCGAAACGCTGCAAGTCCTGCCCGCTGACGCCTCCGCCTCGCTCGTCTACCAACGCGTCAAAGCGATGCTTGAGGGCAGCGGCTTCGCCAACCAGGAACCCGACCTCGATGCCGGCCCGGCGCGGCGTGCGCAGCCGCTCTTCGGCGGAGCCGTAGCCGCAGACTCCGGTAAAGTCCGAACCGCCGTGCTGAAGGTGAACAGCGACAGCGTCTGGCTTGACATCGGCACGCTCTCCGGCATCGGCCCCGGCAGCGAGTTCACCGCGCTCTCCACCAAACCCGGCGCAGCGCCCATGAAAGTGCGCATCGACGCCCCGCTCGGTGTCGCCCGCTCGGCCGCCAGCGTCATCAGCGCCGTGGGAGCGCAGCCACAGGTCGGCGATGTCTTCGAGCTCTCCAAACTCGTTCCCGCGCAGACCGCCGCGCTCAAGTTCTGGATCGGCCCAGCGCTTCCGGCCGCAGACATCGCCGCTGCAGTCGCGCAGATCAAAGCCTCCGGCATCGCCACCGTCTCCGATCCCGCCGAAGAGGCTTATACCGACATCCTCAGTTGGAACGGCTCTGCATGGACGCTGCGACATGCAGCCGACGGCAACGCGCCGGCCAGCCATTCCATCTTCAGCTTCGGAAAGAAGAGCGGCCCCGTCACTCTGGGGCCGCTACTCTCCTCCGCAGCGCTCAAGTCGCACCTCGCCGCGAACGCAAAGCTCTGGGCCAACCTGCCGCCGCCGCGCGAACTTGCCGGTGCAATCAAGCTCGCTGACCCCAACAGTTCCGCCCAACCCGCGGCTTCCATCGCCGACGCCGGCTACGTTCTCGCCGGCTCCATTGCCAAAGACGGTGCGAGATACACCTGGTTCCACAAGAACGAATACGCCGCCGTACCACATCCATCTTCAGACCACAGCCCCGGGTGTTCCGCGTCCTCGCCGTATCCGGTCCGCACGGACTGGGTCGCGACCGCCGATCCCTCCACCGCCGCCGCGACCTTGAATGACTACTCCCTCCGCCTAGCCAAGGTGCACGGGTGGCTGCAACTTGCAAACAACGCATCCGCAGGAGCCTCGGAAGCGAACTACTTTAAACTCACGCTGCTCCCGATGACCACACCCAATCCGGTCGACATCAACAGCGCCGTGCGCGAGAACGAGAAATACCGCCTCGCGCTCCAGGCGGGCACCGCAGTGAAGGACCCGCGCTGGGTTTACATCCTCGACATCGACTGCCACGGGAAGGGAAGCCTCATCTATCCCCTCAACTATTCCGAGAATCAGTACCCGTCCGAAGGCGACTCCGGCAACCTCGTCGTGCTGCGCCACGCGCCGACGCTCAAGGTGGGCCCGCCTTACGGCGTCGATACCATGATCCTGCTCTCCACCGCGCAGCCGCTGCCCGATCCTTCGGTTCTGAACTTCGACGGCGTTGCCCGCGGCGCTACGCGCGGAGCATCCAACCCGCTCCAGCAACTGCTCTCCGGCGCCAGCAGCGGATCGCGCGGCCTCTCCGCCGAGGTCGAAGTTCCCACCGACTGGGGCATCGAAACGCAATCGCTACGGAGCGTGCCGCAGGGTGCTCCGGGGAAATGACGGTCCGGCGGGAGCCCCCCCTCCCCCCTATCTAAATCCTAAAATCTTCTATCCACATGGGTTAAATGCGACCTGAATCGTAAAATCTTCTATTCAAATGGTTTAAGTTCGCCGTAAGTCCTAAAATCTTCTATTCAGAAGGCTTAAGCCGGAGAAGATGCTCCCGGTGCAGTAAGAAAGGTTTGACTAGAGGTCCGGATGATCGAATAAGGAACGCAGATTCCCTTCGGAAATGACAAACCCAAAAAGCTTCATCCGGCCGAGAGCGGGACTTGATCAGACATTCCTTAAGATAACCACGACAACTGAGGGACGATGGAGACGATAACGGCACAATCCAGTAGTGGGCCAGTTTGAAAAAAGATGACCTCAGGGCTAAAGCCCCAACCTCAAATTGGCCCACTTACGGCGTGGCTGAAGCCACGCCCTTTCAAAGCAGAATTGCAACTGAACCACTAGCCACAATCCAGCCGCGGTGGATTCGGCCTGCTTATTCTTTATTTTACCAACGATGTCAAGACGGAAGATCGCCTTGCGAATCCCGCGTCTCAGAATCGAGACCCGTTCGACTCCGCTCAGGGCAGGCTGGAGCACCCGGCAAATTCCCAGGAAAATCTACGGGAGGCTTAAGGAGAGCCTTCAACAGGAAGATGGGTCCTTCCTTTACCGTGCCATACACCATTCCCGCGATTCCGAAGATTTGGTAGTGGGTCAGTTTGAAAAAAGGTGACCTCAGGGGCTAAAGCCCCAACCTCAGATTGGCCCGCTTATGGCGTGGCTGAAGCCACGCCCTTTCAAAGCAGAATTCAAACTCGACCCGCTACCGATCGCCGCGCGAATCCCACGCCTCAGAAATCGAGACCCGTTCGACTCCGCTCAGGGCAGGCTGGGGCACCCGGCGCCTGGTCCTGAGCAAACGACACAATGCAATGCCGGGTCCCCTCGACTTCCGCCGCGAGGCCGCCTTCGGCTCCGGATGACAACGACAGGGACGAGCCTCGTTGATGCCCACCCAAGCGAAGCTCAGGAAATACTGGGATTCTGGAGCTTCGCGCCAGAATGACAAGCATCCGCAGGTATCGCCGCCTATTCCCAGTGCTGGTGGGCGTCGCCCTGCTGGCCAATGTCGATGACCAAGGTCTGGTAGTTGCAAGAATGCATCGCCGAAAGTTGATAGATCGGCTCCTTCATCAGCTTGTACGGGCCATCCTGCAGGGTGAACTGCAGCAATAGCGGTCCCTCGTCGGCTTTAAAGGTGCTGACTCCGTCGGCAATGGTCGATGTCTGGTCTAGCCCATTGGCCAGCAGCGTATAGGAATGGGACGCCGCGTGACGATAGCCATAGGTGATCTTCGTGTGCATCGCGCACGCGCCCGAACCCATTGGCTCTGCCTTTGCCGATGCGGTCTTGGTGAAGCCGCCCAAGTGCGCCGGCAGTGTGTCGCGCATTTGCTGTGCCAGGTGTTCGGTGGTCTTCCCGATCGGCTGCTTCTCGAAGTCGCTGGTTGGTGACGGCATGGAGACGCCATATCGCGCCGACCGGCCCGTCGCCGATGCCATCGCCATCGACTCGCCCTTTTGCACCCATGCGTTCTTCTCCTTCGTGGTTTCGGAGACCGTCCACGTGCTCTTCGTCACGCCGGTATGCGCGTCCAGCAGAGAAAGTTCGACGGTGATCGTCGCCGCGTTTTTGTCCACCAGCGTCGGCTTCAGCACCGGCACGAGCAGCAGATCCAATTCCGGACGGTCCTGCACGTACTCGGTCAGCCAACTGATATCGAGCGGCGTGTACACTCCGCCTGGGTTCAGCAGCACCGGAGTGAACTGGTTCGAGTTCAGGAGATCCTGATATGCGAACAGCGTCAGGTGCTGCACCAACGCGTCGCCAAACTCATCGCCGCCCGCGTCGAATGCCGGAGCAATCCCCAGCGCGATCTTTTGCGCCGGAGACGCAACCGCCAGTCCGAGAAACACAATTCCAACCGCCAGCCGATGGAGTCTCATTTTGCCGTTGCCGAAGTCTTCCTGATCTTCGCCTTTGCCGGAGCAGGCGCGGGTTCCGGTGTTGTGGCGGCCGCTACCGGGGCAGCAGCAGCCGCTGGAGCCGGCGCTGTATCCAACACCGACGCGATGACCTGTGGCCCGTTGAGCTGCGTTGACCCTCCCCCGCTCGCGGTGCGGATCGAGTCCACATTCTTCGTGGACACCACCTCAGCCGGCGGCAGATACCAGCTCGTGTCTCCTTGCAGCGTCAGGTAGTCGTAGAGGATGGCCATATTGGCCGGCAGCCTGCCGGCATGCTCGCGCTGGAAGAGCGCAACGTACGCCTCGATCTCCGTCTTGATCTCGGTCTTGTCGCCGTGTTCGCTGATCAGATGAAGTGCGTGCTCCAGGTGCGGATCGGGATACGCGCCGCGCGTGCCGTCGTACTGGATCGCCTTCATGAAGTGGTCTTCCGCCTCCTGGCGGTCCTGCGGCGTGCGCGCCGAGAGCGAGATGGCCTTACCAAGATAAAGCTGAGCGCGGGGATCGTCCGACCGCAGATCGACCGCCTGCTCCAGGTTGTCGCGCGCCATGGCGAACAGGTCATAGTCAATGGCGATGATGCCGTTGTCGCGCTGCAGCGCGGCCATAATCAGCGAAAAGTCTCCGCTCGATCCGGTCAGGCCGCCCGCCTTCAGCTTCGCCTCCCATGCCTCCTTCATGTTGCCGGAGAGCTGGTCCTGGATATGTGCGATGCGCGCCTTCATGCGCGATGGATTGGCTGCGAACGCCAAGCCGATGCGCGGATCGCGCGCTGCCTCCGTCTGCAGGCGCGCATAGGCCTTTGGGGCCTCGCGCACGTCGTAGCCCTGGTCGAGCATGTAGTGCAGCCCGGCCTCGTCGGCGTCGTTCTCATAGATGTCGTCCCAAGCCGTTACCGTGTCGTGATCGCGGAAGATCAGGTTCGAGCCGATCAGTCCGCCGGCCAGTCCCGCCAGGCCGCCGTTGACCGCGCCGTTGAATCCGCCAAACATGCCGCCCAGGCCGCCGGTGGCAAATGTAACCGCCGCAGTTGCGAGCGCGCGCTTCTCCTTGGTCTCCTTTTCCTTCTCCGCGTTCAGGGCGGGTTCAATCACGCCCATGCGCACGATCTGGTATTCGTGGTTGTTCTCCACGTGCGCGATCTCATGCCCCAGCACATAGGAGAGCTGCGCCTCGTTGTCCAGCATCGAGACCATGCCGGTTGAAACAAGGATGGTTCCCGTTGAGAGCGCCTCGGCTTTCGGCATCGGATCGAGAATCAGCTTGAAGGAGTAGGTGTTTGGAGAATCCTTCGGCACCAGCTTCTGCCCAATGTTGTTCAGGTACCGCTGCAGCATCGGGTTGTTGTACAGTTGGCCGTTGTGGCTTACGAAGGTCGTGTACTCAGGTCCCGTTGTATCCGTGAAGCGCGCGGTCGAGTTCAGCAGATACACATAGTCCATATCTGCCTTGCGCCGCGCAGCCCAGGCGTTCTCGATGGCGGCCTTGATCTCCGGCCGTTGTTCGATCTCGGCCATCTTCTTCCGGTCGTCGTCACTGAATTTTGGCGCGCGGTAGGAAAGCGGCATGGGAGCAGCGGCAGCGGGTTTGTCCGCGTTAGAATTGGCCTTCTGCGCGAAGGCAAAGGCGCTGGAGAGCGCCAGGACGGAGATGGCGAGAGAGAACGTGGCAGAAGTCCGCATAGCGAGACTCACCTTTTCAACAGAGATGGGAAGCGAAGGGATGGGCCGGGGGAGAGCTAAAGATTAGGCCTGCCTTGCGGCGAAGTAAAGAAAAAACTGCGCGTATACAGGCGTTTACATGCGTGTTTCCTGCTGTTTTCAACCATTGGGCCCTTTCCCGGACGAGCGCTTTTGGAAGTATGATCGTGCTGCTCGGGCAGCTCGCGTCTCTCTCTGTAGTAGCGCAAACCGTCTGTCAAAGGGCTCAGGAAGTTTTCTCATGCGAGCGAGGAAGTGATGATAGCGTCGTCTCGTAGCCGGTTCATTTGCCTGTTCGGTGCTGTGATGTTCTCGTTTGGCCTGGGCGCCAGCCAGCCCGCACCCGCCAATGAGCCGTGGCTGGAAGTGCCCCAGGCCAACCAGCCTCACATCGCGGTCGACAGCTCGACCGAGCTAGATGAGGCGCCCAACGCCGTCAAGCAGTTGATCTTTCACATCCCCGCCGCCGGCGGCGCTCCGAGCTACGGCACCATCCACACCAAGGTGAATACCGAAGCCGCAGATGTGGCCATGAAGAGTGCCAGCACGGAGGACGGCATTGCCCTGAACGTCGACCTTGCTGGAGCCGGCGGCTTTCCCATGCAGGCCGGCCGCAACTCGGTCGAGCTGGAATACCAGGACCGCTACGGCCGCCCAAAGTATTACAACTTCCTCCTCGACTTTTCCGGCGGCGTAGCTTCCGGGACTCCGCAGGGCAGGGGTTTTGAGGCGATCCCGACCAAGACGGCTCCGGAAAAGCGCGCCGGCAAGCTATTCGCCGTGGTCATCGGGATCTCGCATTACATGAAGAGCGAAGGCGGCGGCGGAATCAACGATCTTCAATTTGCCGATAAGGATGCCCAGTCGGTACTCGATTTCCTCAAGTCGCCCGCCGGCGGCAACGTGGCCGACGCGGACTCTCTGTTGCTGCTCAACGATCAGGCCACCACGGAGCAGGTGCGGCACGCGCTCTTCACCTTCCTGACCAAGCCGCAGGAGCAGGACACCGTCGTCATTTACATCGCGGGCCACGGCGCGCCGGACCCGCTCGACCCGCGCAATCTCTATCTGCTCACCGCGGACGCCAAGCCCGACGACATGGGCGGTACCGCCTTCCCCATGTGGCAGCTTCAGGATGTGTTCGACCGGGTGCTCAAGGCAAAGCGCGTCATCACCTTCGCCGACACCTGTCACAGCTATGGCTTCTCCGGCCTGCGCGCCGGGACCGGCCAGCGCCGTGCCAACAACCTCGTCAACCAGTACCTGCAGCGCTATGCCGCCAAGGGCCAGCGCGCGGTCATCACTGCCAGCGACATCAGCGAGTCATCGTTTGAAGACGTGAAGTGGGGCGGCGGCCATGGGGTTTTCACCTACTACCTAGTCCGCGGCCTGAAAGGCGAGGCTGATCGCAATCATGATGGCGTCGTTACCGCCGGCGAGATCTTCGCCTATCTGCAGGAATCGGTCCGCCAGGCCACCGCCGACAAGCAGAACCCGCGCGCCATGGTCGGCATCTCGAGCGGCATGACCGTCTCCAACGTCGGCCGTGCGGCCCACGCTACGGTCGATATCGAGAACACTCCGCTGGTTTACCTGAAGCGGTAGAGATTGCGTAAGCGACTCAGCGACTGCTTACAAGTCATTGTTGGGATGCAGTGGACGCGGCCTGTTTTGACTGCTGCGCCGCGTCTTTCGACTGTTGCTCCGCCTCCATGGCGGCCAGTAGCGGCGCGTCCGGCTCCTGCGTTCCCGTAGGCATGGTCTTGAGCACAGGAAGGTCGGCTTGAACCTGGGCGAGTAACTGCGGCTTGTCCTGGAGATACTTCGCTTTCGAGACGTCTGTGAAATACGATTCGAGGTCGCGCTTGATGCCGAATGGAATCGGGGCTTTTGGATCGGCCACCATGCGGTGCAGAAGATCGGCGTAAGCGTAATCCTCGAGCGGATACGTTCCGGGATAGACGTCATTGCCGGTATCCAGGTCCTCGTTCGGTATCTTGCCGGACTTGGTTGCCGCCGCCAGCGTCGCCCGCAGCGTGTCCGCAACGTGCAGCAGCGACTTCACGTAGTCCTGCTCGGCGACGTCGTTCGGCGGGTGCAGCTTCAGGTCGCTCAGCGCGCCCACCTTTGGCAGGATCACGATGATTGCGGCCATGATGTGCGTGCCGAATCCGGGATGCGTTTCGTACAGATCCCACTTCTCGTTTTTGGCGAGCTGCGCGATCTGCTGATTGAGCTCATCGATGTCCGGTCCGGTTGCATCGGTCGGCATGTGCTTGCGGTAGAGAATTGTTTCTGCATACGCGACGCTGGGCAGCAGCTTGCGAACGGAGAAGCGGTAGCCCTTCATCGAGGGGCGATGCTGATGCATCAGCGTGGTGAGCGGTATGCCGTAGGTCTGATAGAAGGCCTTGGCCAGCAGCGGCACCGGAACCTCGAAGCCGACGTGGTTCAGGTAGCGTTCGGGCGCGAGGCGGTGCTGCACAATGTCGTTCACATCGAAGGCGAACTCTGCCCGGACGTGCTGGTGCGGTCCTTCCGCGTAGTTCACATTGGGGCCGAACTTCGCGGCCAGAGCCGGAAATTCCTTCGCGACCGCTTTGTTGACCGCCTCGGGATGTCCGATGGTATCGCCGTAGTAGTGCGACAGGGCGCCGATGGCAAAGGCCGTCTCATTCGCGTTCTTTGCGTTGCGGAAGAGCGAGCGAATGAAGTCGCCGGTGCGAACGTAGTGCAACAGATCGCTGAAGAACTGGTTGCCGAAGGGGTAATAACCCATGTCCTGGATCACGCACCCGCCATAGGCATATGCGCGCGCTTCGCGCAGTTGCGCGGGCGTCAGCGTGGGATAACGCTGCAGAAGCAACGGCCGGATCGAATCCCACCAGAGGAGGTCAATCAGCGCTTCATGGGTGAGCACGGAATATGCACCTGCAGGCCGCGAGCCAGCCAGCAGGAAGAGAACGAGAACCAGCGAGCCGATCCATCTGCGCCGAAATGCGAACCACTTGCGTCGAGGTTCCAACCACGTTCTCCCGTGCGAATTGGCTGGAGGTTCCACAGCGCCACGTTCGCCTGCTGCACTTCCTTGAGATGCAGAATTGGTTGCACGCGTGCGCGGCGTTTGCGTGGCGATTCACCGATGGCTCTTCGGGGGGAACGGCCCTCGCTACAAGCGGCAGATCAGCAACTCGCGCTCATAAATCATCTCCGCGGGCAGGTGGTCGTGAAGGTCGATGAAGAGCTCTTCGTGGCTGATGACCTCGCGCTTCCACGCCGCGGGATCGACCTGCTGGAGCTGGTCGAACGTCGCGCGCAGTTCGGGCTCGGGGGTATTGAGTCCCGTCCACTGGATGTCCTCAAAGTAAGGTGTCCAGCCGATCGGCGTCTCTTTGCCCTGTGCGCGGCCGCGCACGCGATCCACAATCCACTTCAGCACGCGCATGTTCTGCGCGAAGCCAGGCCAGAGGAATTTGCCGCTCTCATCCTTGCGGAACCAGTTGACGTGAAAGATCCGCGGCGTGGACGACAGGGAGCGTTGCATCTTGATCCAATGCCGGAAATAGTCGCCCATGTGGTAGCCGCAGAAGGGAAGCATGGCCATGGGGTCGCGACGGATTTTGCCCACGGCGGACGTCGCCGCAGCCGTTGTCTCCGAGCCCATGGTCGCGCCGGCGTATACGCCGCTCGACCAGTTGAATGCCTGGTAGACCAACGGGATGGTCGATGCGCGGCGTCCGCCGAAGATGATGGCCGCGATCGGCACACCATCCGGATTTTCCCAATCCGGATCGATCGAAGGGCATTGGGCCGCAGGCGCGGTAAAGCGGCCATTGGGATGCGAAGCGGGCCGCTTCTTCTCGCCCACCTGGTCTTTTGCAAACCATGGATCGCCGCGCCAATCGATCAGCCTCTCCGGGACTTCATCCGTCATGCCCTCCCACCAGACGCCCCCGTCGGGTTTGCCGTCCTTGCCTACGGTGAGCGCGACGTTGGTGAAGATAGTGTTCTTCTTGAGCGTCGCCATGGCATTCGGGTTCGTCTTCGCGCTGGTGCCCGGAGCGACGCCGAAGAAGCCGGCTTCGGGATTGATCGCGCGCAGCTGGCCTGTCGCGTCGGGCTTGATCCATGCAATGTCGTCGCCGACGGTGTGAATCTTCCAGCCTTCGAATCCTTTCGGCGGGATCATCATTGCGAAGTTGGTCTTGCCGCAGGCAGACGGAAACGCGGCCGCAACGTAGGTCTTCTCCGTCTTGCCTTGCGTGTCGGCAGGCGATTCCACGCCCAGGATCAGCATGTGCTCGGCCATCCAGCCTTCGTCGCGCGCGATGTTGGAGGCAATGCGCAGCGCGAAGCACTTCTTGCCCAGCAGCGCGTTGCCGCCATAGCCCGAACCGTAAGACCAGATCTCGCGCGTCTCCGGAAAGTGCACGATGTACTTTTCGTCGTTACACGGCCAGGGAACGTCCTTCTGCCCAGGCTCCAGCGGCGCGCCGACCGAATGCATGCAGGGCACGACGCGCTTGACGTCCTTGTCGATCTCGGCGAAGACAGGCTTGCCGATGCGCGCCATGATGCGCATGTTCACGACCGCGTAGGCTGAATCCGTGAGCTGAACGCCGATCTGCGACATCGGTCCGCCGACGGGGCCCATGGAGAAGGGCATGACGTACATGGTGCGTCCGCGCATACAGCCGCGGAAGAGCTGCTTGAGCTTGCGGCGCATCTCGCGGGGCTCAACCCAGTTGTTGGTCGGTCCGGCGTTGTCTTTGGAGAGCGAGCAGATGAAGGTGCGGTCCTCCACGCGGGCGACGTCGTTGGGCGAGGACCGCGCATAGAAGCAACCAGGCCATTTCTCTTCATCGAGCGGGAGGAAAGTGCCCGCTTCGGTCAGCAGGTCGCACAGACGCTCATATTCCGCTTGAGATCCGTCGACCCAGTGGATCGATGCGGGCTGGGTCAGCTCGGCCATCTTCTCCACCCAGCGGATGAGGTGCTTGTTGGTCGTGGGCGGCTTCACAGGGCGGGAGATGCGCTTGGTCGTCATGTGTACTTCCAATCTCTTGCTCCCGGATAGGAGGTGTCAAATTGCAGGATTGACGTAGGCTGCTATTTCGTCCCGCTTTTTCCTCGCCAGTCCGCACAGATGCAGGTACTGGTCAGACCTGACGGAGAATTAAAATAGCCATATGCCCGCTGAGTTCACCCACCTGCATCTGCATACGGACTATTCGCTGCTGGACGGCGCCTGCGATGTCGATAAATTGGTCGCCCACGTTGCGGCGCTGGGACAGAAGTCCGTGGCGATGACGGACCACGGCAATATCTATGGCGCCGTGCACTTTTTCAATTCTGCGAAAGAGAAGGGCATCAAGCCGATCCTCGGTTGCGAGCTCTACATCTGCAAGGAAGAGGACCATCGCGCCGCGCCGAATCCCGACTTGAAGTACAACCACCTGCTGGTGCTGGCGGAGAATGAAGAGGGCTACCGCAATCTGGTACGGTTAACGTCCGAGGCAGCGCTGCATGGCTTCTATCGCAAGCCGCGCGTGAGCAAGGCATTTCTGGCGAAGCACTCCGCCGGGCTGATCGGCTTTTCGGGCTGCCTTGCCGGCGAGGTCGCCGAGCATATCATGGGCGGCCATTACGACAGGGCGAAGCAGATTGCCGGCGAGTATCAAGACCTCTTCGGCAAGGGGAACTTCTTCCTCGAGATTCAGGATCACCAGCTCGAGCCGGACAAGGGCGTCTGCGATGCGATGTTCCGCATGGAGAAGGAACTTCAGATTCCGCTGATCGCGACCAATGACTCGCACTACATCTCCGCCGACGACAGCCGTGCGCACGAGATTCTGCTGTGCGTGCAGACCGCGGGATCGATGAACGATCCGAAGCGATTCAAGTTCGACACCAACGAGTTCTACATCAAGTCCGCCGAAGAGATGGCGCGGCTGTTTGCGCATGCGCCGCACGTGGTGAGCGGTACGATGCAGTTTCCTGAGCGCTGCAACCTGAAGCTGAGCAAAGTAGACAATCCGTTCCCGGCATTTCCCGTTCCCGAGGGCGAGACGCTGGACAGCTACTTCGAGCAGGTGTGCCGCGAAGGGCTGAAGAAACGCCTGGCAACCGCGATCGAGCATCTGCGCGCCAATGGCCTGCTGAAGAAGACCATTCCGGATTACGAGGCGCGGCTGCAGCGCGAGATCGACTGCATCAAGCAGATGAAGTTCCCGGGCTACTTCATGATTGTGTGGGATTTTATCCGTTTTGCGAAAGAGCAGGGCATCCCTGTTGGTCCTGGTCGTGGTTCGGCGGCAGGTTCGCTGGTGGCGTACTGCATGGAGATCACGGACATCGATCCGCTGCAGAATGAGCTGCTGTTTGAACGGTTTCTCAACCCCGAGCGCGTTTCGATGCCCGATATCGACATCGACTTCTGCATGAACCGCCGCGGCGAGGTGATCGAGTACGTCCAGCAGAAGTATGGCCGCGACCAGGTGGCGCAGATCATCACCTTCAATACCATGGCCGCGAAGGCCGCGGTAAAGGACGTAGGCCGCGCACTGGATATGCCGTACGGCGAAGTCGACCGCATCGCAAAGCTGATCCCCGCGACGATCGGCATCACCATCCAGCAGGCGCTGAAGGATTCGCCGCCATTGGCTGCGGCGTACGAAGACCCGAAGATTCGCGAGCTGGTGGATGCGGCCGTGCGCCTGGAAGGGCTGGTTCGCGGCGCGGGCGTGCATGCCGCCGGGGTGGTGATTGCGCCGAAGCCGCTGGCGGAACTGGTTCCAGTGACACGGACAAAAGACGAGGCAATCGTCACGTCATACGATATGAAGTCGGTCGAGAAGATGGGCCTGCTGAAGATGGACTTCCTCGGCCTGACGACGCTGACGGTCATCGACGACACGCTGAAGCTCATCCGGTCCACCAAGGGCCTTGCGCTCGATCTCGCGACGATCCCGCTGGACGATGCGCACACGTATGAGCAGGTCTTCCATCGCGCGCTGACGTCCGGCGTATTTCAGTTTGAGTCCGGCGGCATGCGCGATGTGCTGCGGCGCTATAAGCCGACCACCGTCGAGGACCTCACGGCTCTGAATGCGCTGTACCGGCCTGGCCCGATCCAGGGCGGCATGATCGATGACTTCATCGAGCGCAAGTGGGGACGCAGGCCGGTGGAGTATCTGCTGCCGGAGCTGGAGCCGCTGCTGAAGGAGACGCTCGGCGTCATCGTCTACCAGGAGCAGGTGATGCAGATTTCCGCGACGGTTGCCGGGTACTCGCTGGGCGAAGCCGACCTGCTGCGTCGCGCCATGGGCAAGAAGGATCCCGCCGAGATGGCCAAGCAGCGCGACCGGTTTATGACCGGCGCTGCGGCGAAGAAGTTTCCCAAGGACACCGCCGGCCGGTTGTTTGACCTCATGGAGCAGTTCGCCGGCTACGGCTTCAACAAGTCGCACTCGGCGGCGTACGCGCTGCTCGCGTATCACACGGCGTGGCTGAAGACGCACTATCCGGTTGAGTTCATGGCCGCGCTGCTGACCAGTGAAACGTCGAAGCCGGAGAATGTAGTGAAGTACATCTCGGAGTGCCGCGAGATGAACATTCCTGTGGTTCCGCCCAACGTGCAGGCTTCGGATGCGAACTTTACGCCGGTGAAGACGGCGACAGGCGAGGCGATCGGGTTTGGCCTGGCGGCGATCAAGAACGTTGGCCACAATGCGATTGTGTCCGTGCTGGGCGCTCGCGAGGCGCTGAAGGCTGAAGGGCGTGCCGGCTTCGCAAGCCTGTGGGAGTTCTGCGAGAAGGTGGACCTGCGCCTGCTGAACAAGCGCGTGCTGGAGTCGCTGATCAAGGCCGGAGCGATGGATGCCTTCGGGCCGCGCGGTCAGGTCTTTGCCGCGCTGGACAAGGCGATGGAGCGAGCGCAGAAATCGCAGAAGGACCTGGCCGCGGGGCAGCATGGACTCTTCGGCATCTTCGATGCAGACGAGCCTGCTGCCCGCGCACAAACGGAAGCGCTGCCGCCCGCGCCGGACTGGGACGAGCACACGCGCCTGCAGAATGAGAAGGAGGTGCTTGGCTTCTTCGTCTCAGGCCATCCGCTGGATAAGTACCGCGAGAAGTTGCGCAACCTGAAGGTCGTCGATACGGCAACCGCGTGCGAGATGAAGCCCGAGCCGCAGGTCTTCCGGCGCAATGGCGGTGAGCCGCCGAACGAGATCCAGATCGCCGGCGTTATCACTGGCCTCAAAGTGGCGAAGTCGAAGCGCTCGGGCGAGATGTACGCGCAGGCAACTCTTGAGGACACGGTGGGAAAGATCGAACTCATCGCATTTTCCTCCGCGTACCAGAAGCTGGCGGAGAAGCTGAAGATCGAGGTGCCGGTGCTGGTACGCGGCTCACTGCGCGGCGAGGAAGAGTCCGCGCCGAAGCTGTCGCTCTCGAACATTCAGGCGCTGGAAGATGTGCCAATCAAGTTTCCCGAAGCGCTACGCATCAAGGTGCCGCTGCACAGTTCGGACGCGGCGTTGCTGGAGAAGCTGCAGGCTGTCTTTGCTGGCGCGCCGGGCAAAGGCAAGCTGCTGCTTGATCTGGAGGAGCCGGGCGAGTTCTGTGCGGTGCTGGAGCCGCAGGGCGTCGGTGTGAGTGCGGATCGGCTTTTTATCGACCGCGTGGAGGAGCTGGTGGGGCGGGGCGCGGTGAGAGTGATCGGCTAACTATTTCCACGCCTTCGCTACATCGCTCTTCTTGTTCTTCGGCGGCGGGAGCATGTGGATGTATGCGGGTGCATTGCGATCGACGGTGAGGATGCCGTCCTTCTCATGCAGTTCGGTTACGTGCAGCACGGAGCGGCGCTGCCAGGTCGGGTCGTCAGGCTTTGCGTCTTCGCCGCGCTGCTGCGTGAAGTAGAACAGCCACGCGCGACCGCTCGCGTCAACAACCACATCGGGATGATTGCCCATCGCGCGGTCGGTGGGCTGTGTGCCCGGTTCGCGCAGGAGGTTGTCGGGCTGGCGTGTCCAGGTGGTGAGATCGTCGGAGCGAAATACGCCTAGTCCCGCCCAGGAATCATTGATCAGCCAGTATGAGCCGTGCCACTGGAAAACGACAGGCCCTTCGCCGCGCGTCTTGATTGCGATGCCTTTGGCGGTCCAGTGTTCAAGGTCCGCTGAGTCCGAGTAGTAAATCTTCGAGCCGTCGCGCTCGTTCTTGTACCAGAGCCGCCATGTGCCATCGGGCAGGCGAAAGACGCAGGCGTCGATGGTGCGGTCGGAGGGCAGGTCGAGGTAGCCTTTTGCCGTCCAGTGCAGAAGGTCCTTGCTGGTGAGGTGCTCAATGTGGCGGGGCGCGTTCCAGTCGCTGAAGGTGCCGGGCACGACCGTAAGGAACATGTGGTATGTGCCGTCCACATCGATCACCTCGGGAGCCCAGAGCGTGTAGTCGGGCTTCTCCAGCGGAATGTCGGCTTCGCTTACATAGTTCCAGTGCGCGCCGCCGTCGCGCGACTCCGCAATGCCAATGTGCGTTCCGTGGACCCAGCGCACGCCGTTGGTGTCGGCGATGTCGGCGCGGCGGTTGGTGTAGAACATCCACCAGACCTTTCGCGCGCGGTTCCAGACGACGACCGGATCGGCGGCGCCATCGTGGACGGGATCGCGATAGAGAGGCACTGCCGCGGGAACAGCATGGTTGCCGAGCTGAGGCTTCTGTGCGTCGAGCATCCTTGCAGACCCAACAGATGCAACAAGGCCAGCCAGCGCAGAGAACACCAGCAAACGCGCAGTACGCAGATTCAGAACTCGCAAGGAACCCTCCGATCCGACCAGCGTCAGTTTAGCTGACAGACTGTGCGGAAACGGCTTGAGCTATTCTGCGTGCGAGAAGTGAAGTGTAGTCACGAACTGGACTGCCAGCGTGTTGTTTGCCTTATGCGTCCCGAGGCTGAAGTGGTCGTACTCGTAGTTCACCTTCAGCAGTTCGTTCCGGCCCGGGCGGTAGCCGGCCGCGGTTTCCAGGCGCTCCGCGTTGCCGGAGGCGTTGGCGCTGGAGTAACCCAGCCGCGCCGCGGCATACCAGCGGGGACCGAGGGAGCGCTTCACTTCGCCATATCCGGCCTGTTCGCGGAAGTCAGGAATGGCGGTGTAGGTCATCACGAACTGCTGCCACTCGCCCTGCACGTTCCAGTGCCCGCGCGCCCACTGCCCATCGAAACCAAACGCATGGGCGGGCAGCGTGTTGGGATTGGCTTCGCCGCGGAAGAAATATTTGAAGTGGCGGTCGAGATAGGGGCCGCGATAGGCAGACATGCCCAGACGGAATCCCTGGCGGATGGTGTAGCCGCCGCCACCGGCCCAGTTGCCGTACTGGTCATGCGCAAAGATGCTGCGCGGATTTGCGGGCGACGAGTTGGCAATCTGCAAGCGGCCATCGAAGCGGCCGCGGGTCGCGTCGATCTCTGCCGCGGCGAGTCCCTGCGCGGAGACTGCGCCGTAGTAGCCATACTGCACGGGCATTCCCGCGACGGGATTGGTGAGGTCGTCGTAGCGCAGCAGGAACGATCCGAAGGTGGAGGTCATCTGGCCGGCACGCACCATTAGCGAACCTTTGTCCGACACGCGCGTGTAATTCAGGCTGGCCTGCAGGAGATAGCCCTTCACGCCATAGCTCTGCATCGTGAAGGTCTCATAAAAGTACGGATGGCTGATGGCCTGCCATGCACCGGTGACGGTCCAGTGATCGCTGAACTTCAGCGTGGGATAGAAAACGGCGCGAAAACCGGCTGCTCCGGCGGAACCGTATCGAGGAGACTGCGTGAGCGTGCTTGAGGTCAGCGATTCGCCGCTGAGGGTCGCGCGCAGATCGGCGCCGCGATCCGCTTCCTGTGCGCGGCTTTGTGTACAGATTGAGAGTGCAAGGCAGATCGTCGCTGCGATCTTTACCATACGGCCTCCCACTCTTCCCAGGGCTCGCGTACATGCGTGGGCGCAGCTTCGCGGCGGATGGAGAGAAGATGGCGCGGGAGACGCCCGAAGAGTTCCACGATCTGTGGATCGAACTGTGTGCCGGCGTATTCACGCAGTATCTCGATCGCGCGTTCGTGAGTCAGGCCGCGCCGATATGAGCGGTCCGATGTCATCGCGTCATAGGCATCCGCGACATGGATGATGCGCGCGTCGATCGGCGTTTCGTCGCCTTTCTGGCCCGTTGGATAGCCGCTGCCGTCCCAGTTTTCGTGGTGCAGTTCCACCGCGCCCAGATACGGCGCCAGGCCACGCACGCCCTCGAGAATCCGTCGCCCGATGACGGGATGTTCCTTTACCTGCGCGAACTCTTCGTCCGTCAATCGTCCGGATTTCTGGAGCACGGAATCCGCCACGCCGATCTTTCCGATGTCGTGCAGCAGCGCGCCCACGCGGATTCGTTCCACATCCGCCGCATTCAGACGCAGGGCAAGAGCGGTGATGCGGGAGAAGTCGCTGACGCGGCGGCTATGGCCCGCAGTGTAGCGGTCGCGCGCATCCAGTGCGCTGGCCAGCGAACCGACGAACTCAACGTAGGCGGACTGCAGAGTTTCCTGAGCAACACGCACAGAAACGGCAGCGCGGTTGTAGTTCCTAACCAGTTCGCGGATTTCCCGGATGGAAGAGAGTTCGTCCTGAAATTCCGGCAGCTGTCCGGTCTCGGCATTCTCATGCAAATGCGAAACCATTGCCGCGATGGGGCGAACAATGGAGCGCGAGGAAAGGATGCTGCAGAGCAGCGTGATCACCAGCGATCCCAATCCGACGACGAGGAACAGGTGGTGCAGCGTCGATTGCACGGGAGCGATGGCTGCGTCAACGTTGACCAGACTGCGCAACTCGAAGCCGTCACCGGCCAGCCCGTTCTGCATGGGGAGCGAAATCCAGTTAGCGCTGCCGAGACGGAGATTGCACTCGGCTCCGGGCGCGCATCCGGCGATGGCTCGGTTGAGGTCCGCAGGCGCTTCGCCGGGAATGTTGGATGATATTGTCCGGCCTTTATAGGAGAGGACCGCTGGGGTAGGGAACTGTGCGAGGTCGAAATAAGCGCCTACCGAGAGTGAACCGATATTCTCTTCATTCTGGTCGATGGGTACCGAGGCTACCTGCAGCACGCGCCCATCAATGGAGATCAGCCCTCGTGCCCCACCCTGGAGCTGCGCAACCGGCACAGGCACCAGTTCACTCGTCTTGCCGCCATCCGTCTGCCGGAGCACTGCCGCGAGCGGAGCGCCGTTCGGGCCCGACTCCAACAGGAAGTCAAATCCCATTCGCTGACCTAGTTCGCGTAACTGGTCTTCCACGGTCCTGCGCGCGTTGCCGCTGCTGGAGTTGGAGACAAGAAGCTGCAGGCCATCTTTGAGAGCCGGATTTTCACCGGCTACCTTCAGAAAGCGGCTGTCCTGCAACTCGCTGCGTGCGCTGATCTCAGCGATGGCGCGCTGGTTCTGTTGCAGCGAGGTCCGGAGACCGTCGCGCACCGTCATCTGGACAAAGCGCTGGATCATCCAGAATCCCCCGCTGAGCAGCAGCGCGAAGGGAAGGAAGCAGATCAGGAACGCACGAGTGCGGAAACGCAATCGTCACCTGCCTTCCGACATGTCCATCGCTCCGGTCTGCGCGATGGTTTTGTCGTCGGTGTCGATTGGAATAAAGAAATCAGCAGAGGCATTGTGGTCCGCACCCACGACGATCTGCTTGCGGAAGAATCCGGCCGCCTTGTGCCATGCGACCAGTGTGTAGGTGCCTGGGGGCACGCCCGTGATGTGATACTGCCCCGATGTGTCCGGACGCGCGTACCAGCGGTTCGGCGTCACCACGATGGTCGCCTCCATGTTCGGGTGCAGCCTGCAATAGACGAAGACCAGCCCCGGCTTGGGGAAGCTGACGGTGCGTGTCTGTCCCTTGTCGTAGGTGCCAAGGTCAAAGCTTCTCGGCTTCGACAGCGAGAAGACATTGTGGAAGATCGGGTCCGCATTGGGGAATGAGACGGTGGACCCGACAGGTACAACCAGCAGGTCTGGAGTGAACCTCCGGTCGATCTGTTCCATCGTGAATACGGGGGATTTTCCGGGTTTCCCCGGCGAGCTCAGCGGGGTACCCTCGAGATAGACGACGACATGCGCCAGCTCATAAGCGACCGGGTCCTGTCCCGCGTCCTTGCCCAACGAAACCACAGTGCCCCGCTGATAAATCGAAACCGGGGCGGTCACGTTACGTTTCGTCAGCCGCTTTTTGATGGTGATGGTGCCGTTGATGTCCTGAGCATGGGAGGCGCCGGCAAATACGGCAATCGCGATCAGTACCTGCAACGTCTTCATAAAGCTTCTCCGTTTGCAGGCTAGCAACCGAGGGCGCGAATCTCTGTACCACTGTCGGGTTATAGTGGGTGCTTTCGGTGTTGCGAACTGACGCTCGCTCTTGCAGAAGAGGCGTAAGCAGACGTGGAGGGCGGCGTCTAAGCGACGGCCTACCGCTCTTCGATACAATGGTGCGGATGGCAGAACAGGACGCAGGCACATTGGAGGCCGCAGGCGGGCAACCCGAGGCCTGGCGAAGGACAGAGTTGGCGCGTCATCCTGAGCGCCCGTATCCAATGGACTTCATCGACGCGTTGTTTACGAAATTCAGTGAAATCCATGGTGACCGCCGTTTCGCCGACGACCCGGCGATGACCTGCGGCATGGCGGACTTCCACGGCCGCCCGGTGATGGTCGTTGCGAACCTCAAAGGCCGCACCCTGAAGGAACGCGTGGAACGCAAGTTCGGCTCGCCGGACCCCGAAGGTTATCGCAAGGCGCTGCGTGCGATGGAAATCGCTGAAAAGTTCAACCGGCCGGTGTTTACGTTTCTGGACCTTGCAGGCGCCAACCCGGGCATCGGGGCTGAAGAGCGGGGCCAGGGCGAGGCGATCGCGCGCAATCTGATCGAGATGGCGCGGCTGCGCGTTCCCACGATTGCAACGGTCACGGGCGAAGGCGGTTCAGGCGGGGCGCTGGCGCTGGCGGTCGCAGACCGCGTGCTGATGCTGGAGAACGCGATCTATACCGTTATTTCGCCCGAGGGCTGCGCGTCCATCATGTGGAAGGATGCGGCGAAGAAGCAGCAGGCGGCGGCTGCGTTGCAATATACGGCAGAGGGCGCGCTAAAGCTCGGATGCGTGGACGATGTGCTGCGCGAACCGGAAGGGGGCAGCCAAAGCGATCCCTCGAGCGCGATGCAGATGGTGGACGAGCGATTGCAGTTCCACCTCGCGGAGATCGAGGCAAAGCCGCTCGACGAACTGCTGAAGGAACGCTACGCTAAGTTCCGCAACATCGCGCAGTGCTACACCACGGAAGCGTCTCACTGATGCGATGGAGACCTTCGCTGATGAGCACCGCGGTCCACACACATGGGATTGCACGAATAGCGCCAACCGCTACCAGCGAGTGAAGGCCGTCTCTCTTGCAGCCATCTGATGCGAACAGCACCGGCTTCCCACCGCCTCCGCGCCCGGCGCACGATGCTTCGCGCGCTGGGCGGCTGGCGCTCTTTGCGGCTGCCATGGTGTGGTATGTGTGTGCGCAGGCGGTTGCCACAAGCGCGTCCAATGGCCTGGCATTGCGATTTGAATTCACGGATGGGGAACCCCTGCTGAGCGCCGTGCTGCTGTTGTTTCTTGTGATTGTCGGCATTGGGGCTCTGCGCATCATCGACCGTCGCCGCGGACCCTTGCGCGATGTGCTGGGCCTGCCGGTGCGCACGACCTCCGGTGAGGAGTGGGCAATGGGCGCGGCGGCGGGGTGGGGGATTGCGATCGCATCCGTGGTGCCGTTGGCGTTGGCGCATGCGCTCAATATCCAGATATGGAACGCGCCGCACGCCTATTACCTGCTGATGCTCAGCCTCGCGACACTAGCAGTGCTGACCTTGGCGCACACGGTCATCATCTTCGGCTACGCCCTCCCGCGTCTGATCGAAGCTACTGGTCCGGCACGCGCAACGCTGATTCTGATTGGCATCGTCGCGATCTATGCCGCGTTGTTCCCGGTTTCCTATGACACACCGCAAGGCACGCGCCTGATGGCGGAGATGCTCGCCACATTGTTGCTCGGTCTTTGCTGGCTGCGCACCCACGCTGTATGGATGGCATGGGGACTGCACTTTGGATGGGCGATTTCTATCGGCGTGCTCTTTGGTCTGCCGCTTGGTGGCAACATTTCTTTCGGGTCGGTCGTCGATACGCGCGCGATCGGGCCGCTGTGGCTCACCGGCGGATCGTATGGCCCAGCTGCTGCGGTATTCACGGTAGTCGTGCTTCTCGCGTCCATTCCGGTCCTGGTGCGCATCACCGCAGACTACGCATGGGACTACACTCATGCGCCGATTGTCGCGGGAGGGTACGACGTGACTGTCGATCCACCCGCTGCACACGTCGCGATGGAGCAACAGTCTGCCGCCGCGCAGCCCGCACTGGTGCAAATACAGCCAGTGGCTTCCTCATCGCCCGGTGCGGACCAAATACCCAAGTAAGCGCCGCGTGTTTGTCATTTGTTTGTCACGCGGGTTGCGGATTATGTCTAGATTCATGCCCCTGATTGACGCGTATCCCTCGATCCCCGCCAGCGGAATTCGCCGGATTCTTACCGACCGGGCCGCTGGAGCAGCGGCCGCAGGGATTTGCGTCGCGCGAAAACGCCATCGGCCGCCAACTTGAAAAACGCGCAGGGAAGGCGCAAGATTTTCAATACGCGGGGTGCCGTTCATGGCGTTTCGTTGGGGCACAAACGAGAAAGCCTTCTGGAGGGCGTGGGAATTTGCCGCGGCCGCTGCCGTCGTATTGGCCGGCGCAGCTGCGACCCTAAGGGCGCAAGTCTTCGTGGTCGGCGAAAAGACTGCGATGGCCGATGTCTCCAATGATTTTCATCCCACGCGCGTCGAGCTTCCTGCCGTCGCGATGACGGAGCGGGGTCGCCTGGATCTCGTCCGCAACCTGGAGGATGAACAGGGCTTTGCCCATAGACCGCTGCCGCTCGCTACCGAGGTGACGCTGATCGCCAACGGCAATATGACTCCGGGCGGCGACGAGTATAAGCAGCTGCTCTACAAGAAGGGCGAGTTTGCGAATGTTGGTGACCGCGTGGCGATCACGAAGGTCACGGTAAAGCCGGACCGCATTATTCTGGACCTGGACGGTGGCCCGCACCTGAAGCACCGCTTCCTTCGTCACATCCAGATCAACGATATGAATGTGGTGCCCGATGACGGCGCTCAGGTAACCGGCTGCCGACTGACGCTGGTTTTTGAAGGCGGAGTGCCGGAGATCAGCGCGCCCGAGGTGAAGGCGCTTCTGGACCCCATTATCGATTTCAGCGTGAAGACTTCCGAAGAAGCCTACGCCGACTCCCTGCCGTCGTTTCTTAAGGACGCGATCGCGCAGCACGACGTTCTGGTGGGCATGAACCGCCGTATGGTCCTGGCCGCGATGGGGCAGCCGCAGTCCAAGGTGCGCGAATTGATACCGGGCTCACAGACCCGTCACTATGAGGAGTGGATTTACGGTCACGTTCCGCAGACGGTGTATTTTGTCCGTCTGGTAGGAGATAGCGTGACTCAGGTGCGCGTCGCCGCTCTGGGCCAGCCGATCGCGGTTCACACGCAGAATGAGATGCAGGGCTACATCGATCCTGAAAGCGTGCACGAGATCGCTGAGGGCGATACGCCGCTGCAGAGCGACGACGGCGACACCAGCGGCAAGGGTCCACCATCCATCCTCAATCCCGGTGAGAGTGCGCCGGGCAGCACACGGCGCGTCCTGCTGCCGACCACCCCGGTCGGACAGGATAAGAACGCCCACGCAGGCGATCCGAGCGCATCCGGTACCGCGCCCGGATCCGGCGCACCCGCGAATCCGGTCGAGCCACCGCCACCTCCGGCACCTGCAAGTCAGTTGCGCCAGATCGCCAAGCTGCCTTGATACGGACCGATGGCGCTGCTTGCTCATGCCGCCTGGTTCGCGCCTGAGCGCTACCAGGTGAATCGGTCAGTATCGCCGGTTGAGTGAACGGCTACCGGATCACCTTGAGCGTTCGCCGCCAGCGGGTCTTGTCGAAGAAATGCAGCGCGGGTGTGAAGCGCGAATTCCGTCTGGTTGCCAAACGAAGTCTTGTTGACCTGGCTGTCGGGCGTGACAAACGACCAGTAGATGAACAGCGGCCGCCCGATCAGGTTTTCGCGATGCACAAAACCCCGGTAACGACTGTCCAGGCTATTGGCGCGGTTGTCGCCCATCATGAAGTAGCAGTCCGGCGGAACGATCAGATCGCCGTTGCTGATGTGCTCCGGCATCTCCAGGGCCCAGGTCGCGGTCACGTTGGGGTCGCGCCCGGCGGCAACGGCGGGGAAGTCGTCCCGATAAGGATCGTAGTTCGCCGCAGCAATGTTCGCGGCGTAAGGTTCGTTTTGCGCAATGCCGTTGATATAAACGACGCCGTGTTCCAGATGAATCCTGTCACCCGGCAGGCCGATGACGCGTTTCACCAGAACGAGGTACTGCCCGTCCGGCTCCTGAACGGGCTTGTGGAAGACGACCGGCTCGCCGCGTTTGAGAGGACGATACGGTAATGGCGCCCAGCGCGTGGGCGGCGCGAGCGACGTATTGTCCCCGATCACGTGATCGCCGACCAGGATGGTGCTCGCCATCGAAGCCGAAGGGATCATGAAATTCTGCGCGATGAAGGTGAGGACGAAGAGTCCGACGGCCAGCGTGGTGCAGATGGAAGCCAACGATTGCAGCCAGGTTTCCCTGGTCTGCTTTGGCTCAGCCTGACTGCTCTGTGTATGTTTCGCCATGGAATATAACCTCATCCCGTCTTAAATACGGCCTATCGTATGCCGCTTAGCGCGGTTTGTTGGGCGGCCAGGAGGTGGCGGATACCTTTTTCGGCATAGTCCAACATGATCAGCAATTGAGCGCGCGAGTAGGCAATGCGTTCTGCTGTGGCCTGGGTTTCCACCATGCCGCCGTCGCCGAGCATGACCACATTCATGTCCACGTCGGCTCGCGAGTCCTCTTCATAGGCCAGGTCGAGCAGCACATTGCCATCGACGATGCCGACCGATGTTGCCGCGACCATCTGTTTCAGCGGCGAGGTTTTCAGCGTGCCGGCCGCGACCAGGCTATTCAGCGCCAGCGCGAGCGCGACCGATGCCCCCGTGATGGCCGCCGTGCGGGTGCCACCGTCGGCCTGCAGCACATCGCAATCGAGGATGATAGTGCGCTCCCCCAGCGCTTTCATGTCTACTACGGCGCGCAGGCTCCGGCCGATGAGCCGCTGAATCTCATGCGTTCGGCCGCCGATCTTGCCGCGCTCGGCTTCGCGCGGTGTGCGGGTCAGGGTGGCGCGAGGAAGCATGCCGTACTCGGCTGTGACCCAGCCCCGGCCCGAGTTGCGCATCCAGGCGGGCACTCCAGTCTCGACGGTAGCGTTGCACAGCACGCGTGTGTTCCCCGTCTCCACCAATACAGAACCTTCGGCGGTCGCGACATAGCCGACAGTGAAGCGCGTGGGACGCAGAGTATCCGCGGCGCGGCCGTCTGGGCGAAATATATCGATTGGGGTGGTTTTCGGCGCACCGGCTTCGGTGATAGTAGACATGGCGCGATTATAGTTTGCGGAACCGGTCGGTCTCGACCGCAGCCACGGCAGGCGGGGGAAGAAGTTGCGGTGGCATTCGCTCCCGAATCGGGACGCGTTCCGATTTGGGAAACGTGAGGCGCAGGTTATCTTTGTTACAGTTCCCAACGAGGATTGCGGAATGTAGGTTCCATATCGGGATGTACGTGTTCCCAGAGGGATGTGCCGGATCATGGTCAGCGCCACTGTTTTCAATCCGTTGCAGCGGTGTTCCGGTTTGGCACGCAAACTGTTACCAAAGAGGGCGTCCTGCTCATTCCCAAAGCAGGAGGCCGGTTGAAAACGGAATAATCGGAGAACTTTGTGCGGACCAAATTGAGCAGCACCGCCCACGAATCAGGTTTTAAAGTTCAAACGCCCACGTTCGGTCGAAGTGCGGATTGGGCCATCAAGAAGTCCTCGCATCCAGGCTGCGAAGCGATAGCCCATGAAGGGGCGGCACAAGACGACGAGGCACTGCTGCACGATGTGCGGAACCTGGTTTCCTCCGTCGCCTTGTATTGCGACCTGCTATCGATGCCGCATGTGCTCCGGCCTGAGCATCGCCATTATGCCGATGAATTGCGTTTGCTGGGCGAGCGCAGCGCCGCATTGATCGAGCGGCTGATGGGGGCGGGTTTGGCGTCCCGCGGAAACACTCGTGAGGGTCCTTCCCATTGGCCGGCAATGGAGCGGCGCGCCTTGCAGTCCCTGATCCGTTCCACGACAGAGGAGCAACCGCGCTTTGAGGGGCTTCGGCCGATGGTCGAGCGCTGTGCGGGATTGCTGCAGTGCGTGGCGAGCGGAAGGCCGGTTGAGATCGTTTATGGCGACGCAGCAGCCCTCACCGTTCGCGTTCCGGCGGAATCGATCGAGCGCATTCTTGTCAATCTGGTGCGGAACGCAACTGCGGCGATGGGGGGAAGGCGTGGGCGCATTCGCCTCGCAGTCGGCCAGCCTCCCGGGCATGAGAGCGGGACGCGGCCATGGCCGTTCCAGCGGGTCGGACTGACGGTTCTGGACTCCGGCTGCGGCATGACGCCGGCGGAGATTGAGGAACTACTTTTCCGGTCCGACCCCTCCGGGCCGCACCGTCATTCCTCTCACGGCATTGGCTTCCGTGTGGTGCGTGAACTGGTCGAAGCTTCCCACGGTGAGTTGTCCATCCAAAGCCGCCCGGGAGAGGGAACACGCGTGGCGATCGAGTGGCCGGTAGCGCAGTTTGAACTCCCGGGATGGAAAAACGGCATTGCCGGGATCGGGCTTGGTCAGCCAACGAGGAGGAGCGCATGAGCGAACCGGCGCCGCACTCCTCGAAGCTGGTGACCAACGAGGTCGGTGGTGCGACACCCCAGCCCGTGACGCAGATCATTGGTCTTTCTGCCGCAAACTCCATCCCCGCCGGCAGCATCCGGCGTCTGCCGGAAGGTTTACCGCAACTGCGGCTCCTGGTGGTGGATGACGACGCTCCTTTGCGGAAGGCATGCGTGGAGATTGCCGCAGGAATGGGCTTTGTTACCTCGTCTGCGGGCAGTGTGCCGGAGGCGCTCGAAGTGATCCGCCGCGATCGCCCCGACCTCGTCCTGCTCGATCTGCGGCTTCCCGGCGGGGGCGGCCTGAAGCTGCTAGGCGAGATGCGCTTGCATTACCCCGCAACAGGCGTGATCGTTATGACTGCTTTCGCTACGGTCGGATCGGCGGTAGAGGCCATGCGCAACGGCGCGGATAACTATCTCACCAAGCCGTTCACGATGGAGGGCCTGACGGTTGTGCTCGAGGAGTCCAGCCGCCGGCTCCACTTCGATCTGGAAAGCCGCCGCCTGCGCGAGCGCATGCGTACCGCGCGCGGCATGGGCAACCTCATCGGCACGTCGCCCGGCATGGAGAAGGTCTATCGGATCCTTTCCAAAGTCGCGTTCTCGTTTCATCCGGTCCTCATCCTGGGCGAAAGTGGGACGGGCAAGGAACTGGTCGCGCGGGCGATCCATTCCGGCGGTCCGAATGCAGCCAAGCCTTTCGTTGCGGTGGATTGCAGTTCCCTTGCACCGACGCTGATCGAAAGTGAGCTGTTCGGCCATGTCAAGGGGGCCTTCACCGGCGCAAATCGCGCGCGTGATGGACTGCTGACCTCCGCCAATGGGGGTACTGTCTTTCTCGACGAGATCGGCGAGCTGCCGGCTGAGATGCAGTCAAAGCTCCTGCGGGCGCTGCAGGAAAAGGAGGTGCGGCCCGTAGGGTCCTCGCACGCTGTCCCATTCACCGCGCGCGTACTTGCCGCTACCAATCGCGACCTCACTATGATGGTGGCGCAGGGGCAGTTCCGCAAAGACCTTTACTTTCGGCTGAACGTCGTGAATCTGCGCATTCCGCCGCTGCGGGAACGCCGCGATGACATCCCGCTGCTGGCGCAGTTCTTCCTGGAGCAGGTGGAGCGTGAGCGCGGCAAGACCTATCGCTTCTCCGACGAGGCACTCCAGCTAGTGATCGAGTACGACTGGCCGGGAAATGTGCGCGAGCTGGAACATACCGTGCAGCGTACCTGCGCGCTTTCGTCCGGTCCGGTGCTTCACACGGTCGATCTGCCCACGCAGCTTCAGGACTTCCGCGCACACCGCGAGGAGGCGGCGGCCGAGGCCGCATCGATCGCACTGGCGGCAGAAGGTCTTTCCGAAAACGCCCCTGCGATCGTTTCCATTGCAGAGATGGAAAAGCAGGCAATCCTCGGCACGATCCGGCAGCTCAATGGGGACAAGCTGATGGCCGCCAAGCTGCTCGGCATCGGCAAGACGACGCTCTACCGGAAGCTCAAGGAGTATGGGCTCGCCGAGCCTGGCGACCCGGACGCGGACTAGCCGTGCTCCGGCGATAAATCCCCGGTAACCAAAGATTCTCGTCTCGCCGGCGTGGCCGCCCTGTATGCTGTTGGGGCACAGAGGACATATCTGAGGTGATCGTCCATGGGCTTCGTCAGCCGTTCCTTGCTGGTGTTGTTTGTGCTGTATGGGCTGGTGTTCGCGGTGGGAGATGCTGCTCTTTTGCATGGTCAGGCGCCCATGTGGTGGGCCGTCGTTTTTGTGGTCGCCCTGATCGGGATCCAGTACCTGCTCTCGCCCTGGCTGATTGGGATACTCTATTCCATCCACTGGGACGAAGACGCCATCCCCCCCGCCAACCGTGCCTTCGTCGAGAACCTCTGCCGCGAGCGAGGCCTTCCGCCAGTCAAGCTTGGCATCATCTATAGCGGGACGCCGAATGCATTTGCCTATGGTCGGGTTCGCCGCGACGCCCGCATCGTCGTCACCGAAGGCTTGCTCAAGGTGCTCAACGAGGACGAGATCAACGCCGTGCTCGCGCATGAGGTTGGCCACGTCGCGCATTACGACTTTGCCACGATGGCTCTGGCCGCAATGGGGCCGCTACTGCTTTACCAGATTTACATCTGGACCAATCGCGACAGGAACGACCTGCGCATCGTCAGCTGGGCCGCCTACATCTGCTACTGGGTCGGCCAGCTCCTTGTGCTGCTGCTGAATCGTACCCGCGAGTACGGGGCGGACCATTTCTCCGCCGAGGTCACGCGCGAGCCCTCCGCGCTCTCCTCCGCGCTGGTCAAGATCGCTTACGGCATGGTGCGCGAACGCAGCGAGGCGCGGCGACTGGTCCTTGAGGGCAGCTCCAAGGATGCCAAGAAGGACGCAAAGCGATCCCTGCAACTCGGTCACTCCCTCAGTCTGATGGGTATTGCAGCAGTTAGCGGTGGCGATGCTCTGGCCCTGACAGGCAACAGTCCTGAGGCCGCCGCGAAGGTGATGCGCTGGGATCTGGTCAACCCATGGCGCGCGTGTACGAGCTTGGCTCGACCCATCCGCTGACCGCCATGCGTCTGAAGGCCCTCAACCGTGAAGCTGCCGGTATGGGCCAGCAAGGCGTGTATCCATTGCCGCAAAACACGCGTGTCCGCTGGGGTGGCTTCCCCATCGAGTTCTTCTTCTGGGCTGCGCCCCTGGCATGCGGCGGAGTTCTGGCCTCTTATCTCTGGATCGGCAAGTCTCTCCGCGAGATGGGCTTCGTGCCCCCGGCTCACCTAATGCCCGGCCTGCTGCTCGCGCTTGGCATTACCTGGGCTGCGCGGATCATGTATCGCTATCGCGGCCGGTTTCCGACCGCCGAGGTGGACCAGCTTCTGGAAGACATGAGCGTCTCGCAGATGCGACCTAGAGCGGTCGAGCTAGAAGGCGAGGTCATCGGCCACGGTATCCCAGGCGCCATCTGGAGCGCCGACCTCGTGCTCCAGGACCCGACGGGCATGATGTTTCTCTATTACCGGTCGTCCATTCCGCTGGGCCGGCTGTTCTTTGCGCTGCGCAGTGCGGACCGGTTGATCGGCGAGCGCGTGAAGGTGCGCGGCTGGTATCGTCGCGGCCTCAAGCCTTACGTCGAAGTATCGAGCGTGGAGTCGCGGGTCGCGAAGGCGCGTCCGGGGCGCGGCTTCACCAGCATATTTGGCGGCGAGGGCGCCGATGCGCCGCTCGAGTACGAAGACCTTGTGGAGCGCTCCTACTCGCAATGGATCCAACTCGTGGGCAGCGCAATTTGCGTGGCCGCGGGAATCATTTGGCTGCTCGGCTCGATGTGATCGGGCGCCGGAATTTCGGATCGCACACGCAACCTTCTGAAAGCCGCGTTTTCGCGCGCGCATCTCTACTTTCCTCCGGCTGCTATTCTGAGATTTGAGTACGAAATCTCAGGAGCAGCCCCATTCATGTCTGAACCAGTAAAAATCACTGTGCGCCCCAACGGCTCATTGCGCGTCGAAGGCGAGATCATTCTCTGCGACGCGGATGGCCGCCAGTGGGACCTTACCGGCAAGCCGGCCATCTCCCTCTGCCGCTGCGGCGGCAGCGCCAACCGGCCCTTCTGCGATGGCTCACACAAGACCAATGGCTTCCAGTGCCAGGCGACTCCGCCGGCTACGCTCACTTAGCTTCCATTTCATCTGCGAACCACGACTTGATCTTCCAGCGCAACCCGCGTCGGCGTCTCTCGATGGGCGGCATTCGCCGCTTGCGCTGGTTTTCGTTCTCGCTCGCGATCGTCGCAGAGCTCTTTCTCGTCCCCGCGAATCTGTCGGGAGCAGTCACCGATGGTGCGGCTGCTCACCCATACACTCGCAGTGAAGCCATGGTGCCCATGCGCGACGGGGTGCGGCTGCATTGCGTCATCTTTCGGCCGGAGAAGGCTGCACCCGGCGAACTGCTGCCCATCCTGCTGAACCGTACGCCTTACGGCGCCGCGCAGACCGATGCGCAGGACATCAACGACGAGATGCCGGAACTTGCCGCCAGCGGTTATCTATTCGTTTTCGAGGATGTGCGCGGCCGCTACGGCTCGGGGGGGGCGTTCGTGATGAACCGCCCGCTGGTGGCGCATGACACGCCGCATGACATCGATGAGAGCACCGACGCCTACGACACCGTCGACTGGCTGGTAAAGAACCTCGGCGGCAACAATGGCCGTGTCGGCATCTACGGCATCTCCTATGATGGCTTTCTCGCTGCCATGGCGGGCATCGATCCCCACCCGGCGGTCAAGGCCATCTCACCGCAGGCCCCCATGACGGACGTGTGGCTGGGCGACGATTTCTTTCACAACGGCGCCTTCCGCGAGACCTACGGTTTCGACTATGTGCAGCAGATGGAAGGGCAGAAGACCGATGTGCGCGTCGAATCGCGCCAGGACACGTACGACTTTTTTCTCGCGCATATCAATTTTGCCGGAGCCGCCGCGGCAGCGAAGATGGACAAGCTGCCCACCGCGCGTGCCTTCATCACACAGCCGGCTTACACGCCTTTCTGGCAGGCGATGGCCGTAGAGCCGCATCTGACGCGCGTCGCCGTGCCCACCCTGCTTATCGGCGGTTATTGGGACCAGGAGGACATGTGGGGCACGCAGGCCGAGTACGCTGCGCTCGCGCCGCACGACTCCAGCCACCAACTCTTCCTGGTGCTCGGCCCGTGGTATCACGGCAGTTGGCTGGGCAACGGCAGCGCCATCCGAACCAGGTGGGGAACGCTCGACGCGGGTCGCGCGACGGGAGACGACCTTCGTCGCAATGTTGAGGCGCCCTTCTTCGAGAAGTACCTGAAGGATCGCCCCGGCTTCACGCTCGCCTCGGTCGCCAGCTTCCGTACCGGCGCGAACCAGTGGGAGTTCTACGGTGCGTGGCCGCCGTCCACCGGTGTAACGCCGGCCACGCTATACCTCGAACCCGGTAAGCGCCTCAGCTTCGATCTGCCGCCGTCGCCCAAGCCGCAGGATTCCGGCGCTGTAGCCAGCTATGTCTCCGACCCTGACGATCCGATTCCATATCGTCATCGGCCTATACAGTCGACCTATGCGCGGGATTCGCAGTGGTACACATGGCTCGCCGAGGACCAGCGCTTCGCCACCACACGCAACGATGTGGCTGCCTTTACTATGCCGCGGCTTGACCACGATGTGACGGTCTCCGGCGATGTTATGGCGGACATCTTCGCTTCGACCACCGGCTCGGACGCCGACTGGGTCGTGAAGCTGATCGATGTCTATCCGGACTCCGCCCCCGCGCCGGACTCCGGCTATCAGTTGATGGTCGCAAGCGAGATCTTCCGCGGGCGGTATAGGCAGAGCTTCGAGCGGCCCTCGCCCATCAGGCCCGGCGAAATCGACGAGTACAAATGGAGCCTTCACGGCGTTGACCACACCTTCCTCAAGGGCCACGCCATCATGGTCGAGGTGCAGTCCACGTGGTTTCCGCTTTATGACCGCAATCCTCAGACGTTCGTGCCCGACATCATGACCGCCCCAAAGGATGCCTACAAGCCCGAGACCATGACCATCTATGGCTCGCCGGAATATCCATCGCATCTTGATGTCGATTTGGCGAAGTAGCATTTCATCCTCATCTCACCGAGCCAAGCGGCGGCCAATACGGATGCTCCCCGGATTCAGTCCTCTTTTGGAACTAACCCTCACTTGACGCAGCCGTTTTCTCTTTCCCATCGCCTTAAGACATTCGATCATTAGAGAGTCCTCCCCGGGCTGCTTCACGCTGGAATATCCAGCCGGGAAGCCGTTTTGGGGCAGACCATTTCTTCTGGAGAGCATCATGCGAGTTCTGGTCGTGGAGGATGACAAGGCGCTGGGAGCGTTTTTGAAGCAAGGTCTGGAGATTGAAGGGCACGAAGTCCAGTGGGTGGAAGATGGTGATGCGGCCCTGATATCAGTGGCGCACGTCAGCCCGGACCTGATTGTCCTGGACCTCAGCCTTCCACGGCGTGACGGAACAGAGGTGCTCGGCGAACTGCGGGCGCGTCAACACGACTCTTCCGTGCTGGTGCTCACCGGCCGCAGCGACCTCAATGCCCGGGTACACTGCCTGGACATCGGCGCAGATGACTGCCTGCTGAAGCCATTCAGTTTTTTTGAGCTGATGGCGCGTTGCCGCGCCCTCCTGCGTCGCCGCCGCAAGACAGCCGACCCTGTGCTGCGCCACGAAGACCTTGAACTGCACCGCATCGGGCGCCGCGTCGCACGCGCCGGTCATACCATCACACTGACCGCCAAAGAATTCGCGCTGCTCGAATACCTGATGCTCAATAAAGGCGAGTGTGTCTCGCGCAGCCAGCTGCTGGCCGATGTCTGGCAGATGCCGGCGGAATCGGGCACCAACGTTGTCGATGTTTACATCAACTATCTGCGCCGCAAACTGGACACCGATGCCGAGAGCGCGCCGATGATCGAAACTGTCCGCGGCGCGGGCTACCGCCTTGGCGGTCCTCCGCGCAAGCCTGCGGGGAGCGCCATGGCACATTCGGCATCTGCGCCTCCGCACGCGTCGCATGCGCCGGCATGACCCGCAAATCGGATCGACCGGCAATGTTGTCTTTCGAAGTCATCGTCCCTCGGTTAACCAGCGGAGCAGTTCCATGGGCTATGGATTAGGCAAGGATTCCTCAGAAATGAAGCCGGCGGTACGCACCGTCGTGCTGGCCAGTGCGGATGCGCACTTTCGCGAGCGGTTGCGGCAGCAACTCACCGCCATGCGCTGGACGGTCCGCGAAGCCTCCGGCGGCGCCGAGGCGATGGCGGCTTTGGAAAAGCAAACGGCCGAGGCCATGGTGCTTGATAGCATGCTGCCCGACCTTGAGGTCACGGAATTCGCTCGTCAGATGCGCAGCCGCCATCCGGTGATGGACCTCCTATGGGTGGACGCCGGCGCTGAGGAGGCGGGCCCCCGCAGCCCGCGCCGCAACGAACTCCTGCATGCACTCCGGCAGGCCCAGGAAGAAATCCGCCGGCCCGCCGCGCCGACCGATACGGTCGCCTGGGCCGCCGCGCCGGTGTCCGTGCCGCGCGTTCCCCCTCCCGCTCGGCTCGCCCCCGCCGAAGAGCGCGCTCTCGTATCCCGCGAAGTAACCGAGTTCCTTCGCTCCCGCGGCGTCCCTGCCGCTGGGACATCCGCACCAGTCCTGCCTCCCACGCCGCCCTCTCAACCCGCTAGCGCAGCAGCTGGTTCGGCTGCCGTAAGGACGCCATCCTCCGCCGTGGAGCCTTTCATTTCTCCGGGTCCCGCTTCCGCTTCGCGCCCGCGCGCGCAGCCCCTGCCGGAGATGGTGGGCGACAGCGCGGGCATGGCAGAACTCGCCCGTATGGTCCGCCTCGTTGCTCCACGCTCGGCGACCGTCTTGATCCAGGGGGAGACGGGAACCGGCAAGGAACTGGTAGCGAAAGCCGTCCATACGCTCAGTCCACGTGCATCCAAACCATTTCTTGTTCTGAATTGTGCCGCAATCCCTGAAGCATTACTTGAAGCTGAGCTCTTCGGCCATACCCGCGGAGCCTTTACCGGCGCAGTGCAGTCCCGCACCGGACGCATCGAGGCCGCCAACGGCGGCACGCTGTTCCTGGATGAGATTGGCGAGATGCCCTTGGCGCTTCAGGCCAAGATGCTGCGCTTCCTGGAATCCGGAGAGCTGCAGCGTGTGGGCGACAACGAGGTCCTGCGCGTCGATGTCCGTGTCGTCGCCGCCTCGCACCAGCCCCTTCTTCAGCGTGCGCAGGAGCACGCCTTTCGCCTCGATCTCTACCACCGCCTCGCCGTTTTTCCGGTACATATTCCGCCGCTTCGCGAGCGCATGGCCGATCTCCCGGAGCTCGCCGCGTTCATCCTCGCGCGCCTCGGCGAAGAGATGCCGGTGAAGCGCCTTTCCGCTGCCGCCGCTGCCTGCCTGCTGCAGCACGACTGGCCGGGCAACGTCCGCGAACTGGCCCATGTGTTGGAACGAGCGGCAATCCTCGCCGAAGACCGCAGCGAGATCGCTGCCGGAGAGATTCGCCTTTAGCGGACGCTCCCAACCTGTGCCGGAATTCGATTTGCGGTATCCGATGACGTATCAGGGCTGTCGGAGAAGAATCCGATTGCGTTGTGGTTGATTTGCGCTATGATCTTCAACCAAACGAGTGGACCCCAAGATGGCGGCCGCTAGGTTCGCACGGCAGAGAAGGGAAGGGCCTACATGAAGTGGCTGCGCGCATTTCTTGAGTACTGGCGCCGCTGGAACGAACTGCTCGGTTGAAACGATCGAACAGCGTGACGAGGGCAGAGGCGGCGATAGATTCCGCTGCCGCTGACGCGCGTGGAAATACGCGGCAACGGTTAGGCCTGTGCCGACCCGCTATCGGATTGACAGGGCTGATGAGCAAGTGACGGATGGGTTGAATCAGTCGCTTATGCGCGCACTGGCGCAGATGATGCAAGCTCCGCCCGGGGTGACAACTTTAGCCAGTGGGTGCGTGCACTGTTCGATGGTCCCTGACTTAAGCTGGAAATTCATCGCCCCAGCCAGCCGCCATCGACGACGAGCACATGGCCGGTGACGTAATCGGAGGCGGGCGAGGCGAGATAGACCGCGGCGCCGGCCAGCTCTGAGGGCTGGCCCCAACGCCCGGCGGGAATGCGCTCGAGTATCTGGCGGTTGCGGGTGGCATCCGCCTGCAGCGGCTCGGTATTGGTCGTTGCGAAGTAGCCTGGCGCGATGGCATTGACCTGAATGTTTTTCGGGGCCCATTCGTTGGCGAGAGCTTTGGTCAATTGCGCGACACCGCCTTTGCTCGCCGAATACGCAGGCACGCGTATGCCGCCCTGGAAACTGAGCAGCGAGGCGATGTTAACGATCTTGCCGGAAGCCTTGCGCGCGATCATGTCACGTGCGGCGAGCTGCGAGAGTTGGAAGACGCTGGTGAGGTTTACCTGAAGGACGCGATTCCAATCTTCGAGCTTCCATTCCTCGGCGGCATCGCGATGAATCATGCCGGCGTTGTTGATGAGGATGTCGACGCGGCCGAACCCGGTCATAACTTCTTTGAAGAGGCGGTCGGCGGCGGCGGGATCGGAGAGGTCGGCCTGGAAGGCATGCGACCGGCCTCCGGCGGCGGTGATCGCTGAGGCAGTCTCATCGGCTGGGCGGCTATTGCCGTGCACCGCCACGGCCGCGCCAGCCTGTGCGAGCGCGTGGGCGATCGCGGCTCCCAGGCCTGTAGCGGAACCGGTGACGAGGGCGACTTTGTGGTCGAGGCGGAACTGGCTGAGGATGTTGGGCTGGTTTGTCGTCATGGGGTCAGCGATAAGCTTATGCGGTGATGAAGGCGGGGAGCAAACCCGCGCGTTCAACATGTGTGCGTGTACCGCACATTTTGCTTTGGACTTCGTTCGCTACAATGGGGATCGGCATTCCAGCGTCTGAAAGGACTGCGGGACCCGAAACCTGAGATTCGAGGAAAGCGATGAAGCTGCTACAGATGGCCGATCCGGTGCGCTATGCGCGCATGGCGAGCGCGGAGCTGCGCGAGACGTTTCTGCTGGAAGGAATGTTCAAGCTCGGACAGATCGAGTATGCCTATGTCGATCTCGATCGCACGGTTATCGGCTCGGCGGTGCCCGCAGGCAGTGTGCTGACGCTGGAAACGCAACCGGAGTTGCGCGCGGATTATTTTCTGGAGCGGCGTGAGCTGGGCGTATTCAATGTGGGTGGCGCAGGAACGGTTACGGTGGATGGCGCGGTGTTCGAACTGGACAAGATGGACTGCCTGTACGTGGGGCGCGGCAACAAGGCAGTGACATTTGCGAGTAAAGCCGCGGACAAGCCGGCGTACTTCTATCTGCTGAGCTATCCGGCGCACTGCGTTCATCCGACGAAGCTGGTGAAGGTGGCGGAGATCAAGCCGGTGGAGCTGGGATCGCTCGAAACCTGCAACAAGCGGAAGATTTATAAGGCGATTCACCGCGAAGGCGCGCAGAGCTGCCAGTTGGTGATGGGCTTCACCATTCTGGAAACCGGCAGCAACTGGAATACCATGCCGGCGCACACACATATGAGGCGTTCCGAAGTGTATTTCTACTTTGACGTGGAGCCGGACCAGCGTGTGGTGCACCTGATGGGACCGCCGGATGCGACGACGCACATCGTGATGGCCGACAAGCAGGTTGTCGTATCCCCTGGCTGGTCAATCCATGCCGGCGTGGGTACGAAGGCCTATGGCTTCTGCTGGGGCATGGGCGGCGAGAACCAGGACTATGCGGACATGGATCCGGTGGCGATCAAGGATTTGAAGTAGACGAAAGCGAAATGCAGGGATTCTGAGCTTCGCTCAGAATGACGGCGGCGAAAATGGCGAGCGGCAAGAACAGTCTGGTGTTGCGGAAGAAGGAAGAATGCAAGTGGGACATGGTCTCGCTTGGGGAGGTGATGCTGCGGCTCGATCCAGGCGACCTCCGAGTGGCGACCACGCGGCAGTTCCAGGTTTGGGAGGGTGGCGGCGAATATAACGTGGCTCGCGGGTTGCGGCGCTGTTTCGGCCTCAAAACGGCAGTGGTCACGGCGCTTGCGGACAATCCTGTGGGCCGGCTGGTGGAAGATCTGATGCTGCAGGGCGGCGTCGATTTGTCGCATCTCAAATGGGCGAAGTATGACGGCGTAGGCCGCACGGTCCGCAATGGCCTCAACTTTACGGAGCGTGGCTTCGGAGTGCGCGCCGCTCTCGGGTGCAGTGATCGCGGCCATACGGCGGTGAGCCAGCTAAAGCCCGGTGAGATTGACTGGGACGAGATTTTCGGCCGGGAGGGCGCACGCTGGTTCCATACCGGCGGCATCTTCTGCGCGCTGAGTGAGACGACGCCGGAGGTCGCGAAGGAAGCGATGTCCGCCGCGCGGAAGCACGGCACGATGATCAGCTATGACCTCAACTACCGCGACTCCTTGTGGAAGGCGATCGGTGGCAAGAAGCGGGCCACGGAAGTGAATCGGGAGCTGGCGAGCTATGTCGATGTGATGATCGGCAACGAAGAAGACTTCACGGCCGCGCTCGGTTTTGAGATTGAAGGTTTGGGTGACGACCTGGGCGAACTGGATTCCGCCAACTTCCGCCGGATGATCGAAAAGGCGGTTGCGGCGTATCCGAACTTTCGTGCTGTAGGGACCACGCTGCGCCATGCAAAGACGGCGACGGTAAACGATTGGGGCGCGGTGTGCTACTACGAAGGGGCATTCCACGAAGCGCGGCCAATGCCGGATCTGGAGATCTTTGATCGCGTGGGCGGCGGTGATTCGTTCGCGTCGGGCTTGATCTACGGATTCCTGGAAGAGAAGGGTGCTGACTGGGCTGTGAACTGCGGCTGCGCCCACGGCGCACTGGCGATGACCACGCCGGGCGATACCACGATGGCGACCTTCGATGAAGTGCAGCGAATAATGAAGGGTGGCGGCGCGCGGGTGCAACGCTAAGTTTCCGAGAGAAGAATTGGAGTTGTGATGCAGAAGACGGAAGTGCTCAACAAGTGTCGAGAGATTGGCCTCGTTCCCGTGTTGCGCGCCGAGAGCGAATCGCAGGCGCTGGCGTTGGCATCGGCCATCGCTGCCGGGGGCATCACGGTGCTGGAAGTTACGATGACTGTGCCGGGCGCGATCCGTGTGATGCGCAAGCTGGTGGAGGACCGGCCGGAGATTTTGATCGGCGCGGGCACTGTGCTCGATGCCGAGACTGCGCGCATGTGCATCCTTGAAGGCGCGCAGTTCGTGGTCAGCCCTGCGCTGAACCTCAAGACGATCGAAATGTGTCATCGCTACGGCGTAGCCGTGCTCCCAGGCGCGCTAACGCCCACTGAGATCGTGACAGCATGGGAGGCGGGAGCGGATGTGGTGAAGGTGTTCCCGGCGAGCGCGCTGGGCGGAGCGAAGTACCTGAAGTCCGTGAAGGCGCCACTTCCGCAGGTCGAGATGATCCCGACTGGCGGCGTTTCACAAAGCACCGCAACGGAGTTCCTGGAAGCCGGTGCGTTTGCGCTCGGTGTTGGAGCGGATCTAGTGAACCCCAAAGCCATCGCCGATGGCCATCCCGAAGTGATCACCGAGAACGCGGCCAGGTACCTCGCGATCGTTCGGCAGTTCCGCGGCGCGCAGACCGCGGGGTAGGGTCGCTTCTGCGGCTTCCATTAACTATATAGTTACCCTGGTATGTGCTGACCCATAGGGTTGATGCGGGTTTTACCGAAGTGCAGTGGCCAGTTCCTGGCGCGTATGATGAAATCCTTGTAATCGAGATCTCGCAGAGTTTTTCTTGACGGCGTGGCTTGCCGCGCCGAATGTGGGTTTGAGGTTCGGATACCATGGCGCGCGAGTTCGATGTTGTTTGCCCTACTTGTAAGGGCGCGGTTGCCATGCGAATAAGCCGCACAGGCTTTTTTCAGCAGAACGTCCTGTGGCGCTTCGGCGTATATCCGTGGAAGTGCGGGGCGTGCGGCGCAACATTTCTGTCGAAAGCACGGGGTACCAAACCACCGTCGCGGCGCAAGACGGATCCCGGTAATGCTGGATCACAGCAACGGCAGGCTTAGCGAGCGAAATGCAAGACGAGCAGGCTCTCAGGCGACCGGCGGCTGGCGCGTCCACAAAAGGGGCTGGTGGATCGGCACGGTTCGCAGTATTGCGAGCGTCGGTGGGTCCGGCTTAAGCGACTTCCATAGGGCGGCATATTCCGGGCGCTGGTAGGCGCGCGCGGCCAGCAGCAGGCTGGGGCGGCGGCCAGGAAGTTCCTCGAAGTGATCGATGTCGGCGCGATAAGGCCATGCGCCACGGTCCGCCATGTAGCGGAAGTGCCAGGCGATGGCTCCGCGCATGCTTGCACCATCGTCGAGCTGATAGTTCCAGACGCTTTCCAGCCGCGTCGAGAGGAGCTCGCAGACCGCAGCCAACATGTCCAGGTTGAAGAGTGAATCGCGATACGGGGTGGGTGAGCTGATTTCGTGCGGGAAGTATCCATCGGGCGAGATCTGCGCGCGCACGGTAGCCGTTTTGAAGCGATGACGCAGGTCAGACAGTGCTGCGTCCTCGGCGCGGCCCACGTCACCCGTGGGCGCGGCAAGCCACGCGCAGGCAGAGGCCTGCAGCATCCAGGAACTTGCATGGTGGCTCTTGCTGTCGCGTGCCAGTGCGGCGAGCCTGGGGCCGGTGTCGTGCGGATCGGTGAGCCAGCGATAGTACGCCTGAAACCATGATCGGACCCCAATGCGATCGGAATCGCCGAGTGTTGTCAGGAACGGGATGGCAATCGCGATCTCAACCAGCGGAAGCGCCTCAATGATTCCCTGATAGCGGCCCGTAGTCATGGGCTTGGCCGATGATTCATCTCTACCGGATTCAGGCGCACGGGCGGGACCCGAAAAAGTCTGCGCGTAGTCCATGGCCGGCACCATCCGGGTCGCGGGATCGATAAACCATGCGCGGAGGTGGAGAGCAGCGCGTTCGGCGTAGCGAGATTCTCCCGTGAGCGAATACGCAGCGGCAAGCGCAGGCACTGCGAGACCCAAGGTAAACAGCGCGTCGCGGTGTGCGGTGAAGGGGGCAGGAGAGCCTGGTCGCACAGGCGAGTTCGAGGCCGACTCCAGCTCAGAGTAATATTCGGCAGCGGCGGCCGGGCTGCGTGGACATACCATGCCTACCAGCGGTGTTGGCGTGAGGGTGAGGTATCGCCCGGCGGCTGTGAGGATTCGATCATGATCGATTGCAGCCACATCGGGCCGTGTTGGTGTTCCCGCTGGCGCGGGCGCAGGCTGCGAAGCAAAGGCCGTGCGAAGCAGCCAGGCCGGAATGGTGGATGCGGTAGCGAATGCGCCGGTCTGAGTGCAAAAGCTGCGGCGGGTGATGTGCTGGCGAAAACTCATCGCAATGGTTTGGACGCAAAACGGAGCGCGATAGCCATTCGATCACAGCATCCGACGGAAGGAAAATCGGCGGCGCTTGGGACAGATTAGAATCGCAGACCTGGGCGGGCGATGGTCGACGGACTAAAGCATCTGACGGAAACGCGAGTAGGCGGCACAGTGGCGGCCGCGTTTCTTGCGTCGCTGGTGGAATGTGTCGAAGCACTCACCGTGGTGCTTGCGGTCGGCAGCGTCCGGGGCTGGCGCAGCGCACTGGCCGGGACTGCGGCGGCACTTGCGTTGCTGGCGGCGATCGTTGCTGCGCTGGGGCCAGCCCTCGCGCGGATTCCGCTGCGGGCGGTACAGCTTGTCGTGGGAGTCATGATTCTTCTCTTTGGCCTGCGCTGGTTGCGCAAGGCTGTATTAAGGTCAGCGGGTGTGATTCCGCTGCACGACGAAGAGGCAGCCTACGCAAAGAATGCCGCGGCGATGGAGCGAAATATGCATGCAAGCGGTGGCTGGGACCGGCTTGCTCTGGCAGCGGCGTTCAACATCACCATGCTGGAAGGCACCGAGGTAGTCTTCATTGTGATCGCGTTGGGTGCAGGTGGAACGGAACTTCTATTGTCCGCTGCTGGAGGCGCTTTCCTTGCTCTTCTTGTGGTCATTGCTCTGGGAGCGGTGTTTCATCGTCCTTTGGCACGTGTGCCGGAAAACACACTCAAATTCATCGTCGGCGTTCTGCTGGCCGCTTTCGGCACCTTTTGGATAACTGAGGGCACGGGACTTGAATGGCCAGGCCCCGCACATACGAACCCGGATGTTGCTATTCCGCTCCTGATTGTGGCTTATCTCCTCGTGGCGATGTGGCTGGTGTCCGCCTTGCGATCACGGGCTGCGCACATGGGACTGGAGGGATGAGATGCGTTGGCTTCGCCCTATCGCACGGGAAGTAGCCGGGTTGTTTGTGGACGATGGCAGCTTTGCGGTCGCACTGCTGGTATGGATGGTTGGTGCCGCCGCGGTTCTGCGGATCTTTGGCGCCGGCGACTGGGGTGGACCAGTCTTTGCAACTGGGATCGGTATTGTCCTTGCGGAAAATGTGCTGCGTTCCGCGCATCGCCGGCAAGCTGCGACAGGCAAAGAGCGCGATGGTGAGATTACTCGCCACCAGGATTAAGTGTGGGCTTACTTGCAAGGAACACGCGTGCAGTGGTTCCCGGGCCATCAACGTTTGGCGCGAGATCGATGGAGCCGCCAAGCTTGCGCACGATGCCTTGCGACACCCATAGGCCCAGGCCGGTGCCCTGCTCGCCCTTGGTGGTGACAAACGGCTGAAAGAGCCGGTCGCGAACGTCCGGGGGAATGCCGGGACCGCTGTCGGTGATCTCAATGATTGCACCGTCTACTGGCGGTCCGGCGGGGCTTGAGGGCAGCTTGTGTTGCGGCATGACGCGAATGCGTACGGAGCCGTCCTTGCCGGCGGCCTCAATCGCGTTGGTGATGAGGTTGGTGAATACCTGACGGAGTTCAGCCGGGAAGCCGTCAATGACCACATCCGGCGGCAGCTGAGAGGTGAGGTGGATATCGAGGGCATGGATGCGGCCTTCGAGGAGCAACAGGACTTCCTCGATGGTCTCCTTCAGGTCGATCGGCACCGGCGCCCGCGATTCGCGATAAAGGCCCAGCATCGCGCGGCTGATCTGAGTGACGCGTGCGAGCTCTGACTGCGCCAGATCAAGAAAATGCGCCTCGTCTTCAGGGCGAGGATCGTGCTGCAGCAGATAGAGCAGGTTGGCGACCGAATCCAACGGGTTGTGGATCTCATGTGCGATGGTCGCGGCCAGCCGTCCGGCCACGGCGAGCCGCTCATTGGCCAGCAGGGCGGCGTGGGTGCGGCGTTCCATGGTGACATCGCGGAAAACCATCACGATGCCGATCAGGTCACCCGCTTCGTTGCGGATGGGCGCGCCCGAATCGTCTATGGCAATCTCGGACTTGTCGCGGCGGATGAGAACCGTGTGATTGGCAAGTCCCACCACGCGGCCCAGGCGCTGCACCTTGGCCACAGGGCTTTCGACCGTTTGCCGGGTGCTCTCGTTGACAATGGCGAAGACCTCATCGAGCGGCTTGCCGCGGGCCTCGGACTCGGCCCATCCCGTTAATTCCTCAGCTACTCGATTCATCATCTGAATGCATCCGCGCGTATCGCAGGTGATCACCCCGTCGCCGATCGAGACCAGGGTGGTGCGCAGGTTCTGCTCCGATTCAAAGAGCTCCTTCCCACGCAGCTTCTCACGGTCAAGAGCACGCTGGAAGGCATCGGAGACGGCGTGCAGCTGGTCGCGGGTAAACCATGCGATGAGGAGGCCAATGGTCAGCGCCAGCATGGTTACGGCGACGCGAAGATCGCGCGTCTGCTGGTGCCACAGCCGGATGCGCTCTGTCCGGCGCTGCTCCGAACCCTGAATGATGACATTCAGGGCGCCGCGCATACGATCCATCTCGTCCTTTCCGGCGAGATTGAGAGCGATGTCGTTGGTTTGGCCGCCGGCGTGAACCATGGAAATGACCGGCTCGGCAAAACCCTTGCGCCATGCGTCGTGCTGAATAAGAAAATCACTGAGGTCGATGGGCGCGCCAATGGCCGGGGAGCGCATCTCATCGATGGCTTGCGCAAGCTGCATCTCGGCCTTGGTATAAGGCTCCAGGAAGCGCGGATCGCCGGTCGTCTGATAGCCGCGGAGTCCGGTCTCCTCGTCGATGGTGAGAAGCTCCACTCTGGTTGCCAGTGCAATCCGGCGGTCGGACGTCTCGATCAAGCTGACGGTTGATGTAGCGTTGCGGATCTGCCAAACGAGAACGGCAGCCAGCGCGAGGCACGCGACCACCGGCAGCACCATGGCCTGCCGGAGAGTTCTCTGGAATCGCTTGAGCTCCACTTCCTACCGCTTCCTTCCAGAGAGAGGTTACGGCCGTGCTTGTGCGGCCTGGGGGTAAGAAGCATCATCGGAGGAGAGAAGGTCGCCTAGCTTACTGAGGAGAGCGGGCGCTCCCTCGCCCTTGGTCATATAGACATCGACTAACGAACTGACCTCATCGGGAAGCCCCACATAGGCGGAGAGAAGAAGAATCGGCACGTCCGGCTTGGCATCGCGCATCCGTTTGGCAACTTCGCCGCCGTGCATCCCAGGCATGGCGTAATCGAGTACCACGGCTGCCACTGGTTCGGAGGCAAAAAGCTCCAGACCGGACCTGCCGTCCGGTGCAGTGAGGACCTTGTAGCCGGCGCGTTCGAGCAGTATCTTCCGAACGCGCAGCCCAACGACCTCGTCGTCTACGCAAAGAATCAGGTGGCCCCGACGTTCCATATCTCTGGCTTAGAAAACCCCCGGGCGGGCACGCCCGGTCTGGACAGTATACCCGTCCATTTGCCAATACAAAGCGCAATATGCGCAGCACAATTCATCGTATGTTTGCAAAAGGGAACATCCTGGCGGTCTAAGCTGTGGAAGGCTGTGCTGGGAATGCTCGGTCAGGAAAGGAAGCGCATTGACTCAGACGGTATTTGTGCTGGAAGATGACCCGGACATCTCGCGACTTGTGCAATACCACCTGGAAAGTGCGGGCTTTGTCGTGCGCCCGTATGGGGCAGTCGGGCAGATCGTTGCCGATGCGGAGCGGCAGCCGCCCACGGTCTTTTTGCTGGACATTATGGTTCCAGGGGGCGATGGCCTGGACCTTTGCCGCCGTCTGCGCAAAAATCCGGCGCTGAGCACCATTCCCATCATCTTTCTTACCGCACGCGCAGCGGAAAACGACCGGGTGATGGGGCTGGAACTGGGCGCCGACGATTACATCACCAAGCCCTTCGGGACGCGCGAGATGGTGGCGCGCGTGAAGGCAGTTGTGCGGCGCTTTGAGCGGCCAACAACGCCGAGCGTGGTGAAGTTTGAAAATGTGGAAATCGACGCGCATGCGATGCAACTTCGCGTGAACGGAGAACTGGTGACGACCACGGCGACGGAGTTCCGGCTGCTCGATTATCTGGTTCGACACCCGGGGAGAGTTTTCAGCCGCGATCATCTGCTGGATGCCGTTTGGGGCGAAGCCCGCTTTGTTACGCCGCGTTCCGTAGATGTGTATGTGCGCCGGATTCGCGAGAAGATTGAGGCCGACGCCGAGACGCCGCGTTATCTTAAGACCATGCGCGGCGCGGGGTATCGTTTTGAGATTCCCAAGGCGCTGCCGGTCGGCAACTGATGGCAGTGGCGAACAAAAGCGCGGACCTTGAGGGTGAAGCGCTGGCAGCGCCAGATAAAGGCTCGTTCGGCCTGCAACTCACGGTGGCGCTGCTGGCGGTTGGGGCGGTGTGCAGCCTTGCGGCGGCTTTCCCCGCTCATGCGCTGGCAATTGCAATCCTGGGCGATGTCCTGGCGGTGATGCTCGCGATCGTTTTGCGTATTCGGTTGCGCGGCGAACTGAGGCGGCTGGAACAAGCGATTGGCGAGTTGCCGGGCGTGCCATCGGAACTTCCTCATGCCGGCGAGTTTGCCCCTGTGTTTCTTGCGGTCCAGGCCGCATCCGAAAGGCTCACCCGACGGCTGAGTTCGTCGCAGGCGGATCGCCAGCAGCTTGAGGCTCTCCTGAATTCGATGCAGGACTCGGTGGTTGCGGTGGATGCGTCGGGCCGCATTCTCTGGACCAATGAGCGCATGCAGCGGCTGATCCCTGAGTCTTCGGTAACAAGCCCGGTGCGCGTGGGACACGCTCTGGTGCAGACGGTGCGCGATCCTGAGGTGCTTGCGTGTGTCCGAAACGCGCTCGACGAGAGGGCGGTCTGTGAGCAGCGAACGACCACACTCATCCCGGGCAGGATCTTCGAGGTGAATGCCTCGCCAATGCCGGGCGGCGGGGCCGTGGTGGTGCTCCATGACGTTACGCGAGTGGAACAGATGGAACGTGCGCAACGCGATTTCGTGGCGAACGTGAGCCATGAGCTGCGCACCCCGCTGACTTCCATCAGCGGTTACGTGGAGACCCTGCTCGACCACGAGCAATCTCTAAGCCCGGTTGCGCGTGAGTTTCTTGGGACCACTCTGAAGAACTCTACGCGGATGAATCGCCTGGTTGAGGACCTGCTGACGATGGCACGGGTGGAATCGCCGGAAAACGAACTGCACCCGGCACCGATTCAGGCTGATGTGCTGGTGAGAGACGCCGTGCAGGCATTGGCCGGTCTGGTACAAGACGAACAGGCCGAGCTCGAGATCGGAGAGACGACTCCCGCCCACGTGATGGTGGATTCGGATTCGATGTTGCAAGTGCTGGGCAATCTGATCGAGAACGGAATTAAATACGGACGAGGCCGCCACGCGCCGCAAAGCCGCGTTGTGGTAAGCGCTCGCGAGATGGACGGTCCGGACGGAACGGGCTCGGTCGAATTCAGCGTGCGTGATTTTGGTCCTGGAATTGCCTCCGAGCACCTGCAACGCATCTTCGAACGCTTTTACCGCGTGGACAAGGCTCGGTCACGCGAGTCGGGTGGCACAGGCCTGGGCCTCGCGATCGCACGCCATATGGTCGAGTCGCAAGGCGGGGCGATCCGGGCGGAGAGCGAGTTGAATGAAGGCAGCAACTTCATAGTTACGCTGCCCCGAGCAGAGGTCAAGAAGCCGCGCCTGACCATCCCGATTTAGCTCCCGCGATAGGTCCCTGTGACCCCTTTATTCACTGTGGCACAAGGGTTTATTGGCTCGTTCATCGCGGTGTAATGTTCCCGTAACAATCAACGCTGACACTGGAGAGGACAGCACAAGGGCAGAGCGTGCATCTGATGCTTTGTTGACGCGCCTCCAGGTGCGAGTCCAGGGAGAGACGAGTGAGAGCGAATTGGATTGCGGCAGTAGTGTCAGTCATGCTCACGGGCGCCGCCGCGGCGCAAAATCTTAATGCGGCAGGCTCAACGTTTGTTAACCCGATCATGACTCGGTGGACCACTGAGTATGCGAAGGCGCACCCGAACGTGAAGATCAATTATCAGTCGCTGGGGTCGGGCGCCGGCATTCGACAGGCATCCGACGGAACGGTGGACTTCGGCGCCAGCGACGCCGTGATGACGGACGCCCAGCTTTCTTCGGCCAAGGTGAAGTTGATGATGCTTCCCGATGTTCTGGGCGCCGTAGTGCCGATCTACAACGTGCCCGGCATCAGCAAGCCGCTGAACTTCTCCGGCGACGTGATCGCGGACATCTATCTGGGTAAGATCACGCACTGGAATGACGGACGGATCGCGAAGGACAACCCGGGCGTGAATCTTCCGGACAAGCAAATCCTCCCGGTGTATCGCTCCGAGAGCAGCGGCACGACGTTCATCTTTACCGACTATTTGTCCAAGGTAAGTTCGGACTGGAAGAGCAAAGTCGGCAACAATTCAGCGGTGAAATGGCCGGCCGGTGTAGGTGCCAAGGGCAGCGAAGGTGTGGCGGGAATGGTGCGCCAGGCGCCGGGTGCGTTCGGCTATGTGGAACTCATTTACGCGACTGCGAACCATATTGGCTACGGTGCCGTGAAGAATGCGGCGGGCAAGTTTCTGCTGGGTACTCCGGCGGGTGTAACAGCGGCTGCGGCGGCTTCGTCGAAGACCATGCCTGCGGATTATCGCGTGTCGATCACCAACGCCCCCGGGGCGGAGTCCTATCCGATTTCGAGCTTCTCCTGGTTCCTGATCCCGAAACAGTTTTCCGATCAGGCAAAGGGCGCGGCGGTGAAGGGCTTTCTCGAGTGGATGCTGGACAAGGGAGAGAGCGAATGCTCTGCTCTAGGCTACGCTCCGCTCCCAGCCCAGGTGGTCGCGATGGAACGTAAATCGATCCAGACGATCAAGTAGTTCAGGTCCCGCGCGGCGACCGATTGTTGATGGGGCCGCGCGGACTTGCGAATCACGAAGGAGAATCGGACGCCTGGGTACGGAGTATGGCAAGCTGAGTGGACGTGGTGCGGCGGGCGGTCTGCAGGATCGAATGAAATGAGGAAGAAAGCGTGGCTCTGCCGGAGATGACGACAGAAGAAGATCCGAAGCCGACGCTCCGGCCAGTGCTGGTTGCCGCGCCGCCGCACGATCCCGGCACGACCCCGACGGACAGCATCACCGCTCCTGTCTCTACGATTCGCCGGTACCTGATGTCACGCCGCAGCGGTGCGGTTGCGGACCGGATTTTCATGGGCGCGATGCTGACTTGCGCGCTCATCATCTTCGCCATCGTGATCTTCATCGTCTGGACACTGGTGATCCGGTCGAAACTGAGCCTTCATCAGTTCGGCTTCCGGTTCTTTCTGCATTCGGCCTGGGACCCGGTGAACGGCGACTTCGGCGCATTGCCGTTCATGTACGGCACGATTGTGACGTCGCTACTGGCGCTTGTGATGGCAGTTCCGCTCGCGATGGGCGTTGCGATCTTCCTGACTGAACTCTGCCCCCGCAGGCTGCGGACCCCGATCTCTTTCCTCACGGAACTGCTCGCAGCGATCCCCAGCGTGGTGTATGGATTATGGGCCGTATTCGTTCTGGTTCCCATCATGCGCGACCAGCTTGGACCGTGGCTTTATAAGTATTTCGGCTGGACGCACTTGTTTGAAGGCTATAACTTCGGCGTGGGACTTCTGACGGCGAGCATCATCCTGGCAATCATGATTTTGCCGATTATTTCTTCCATCACGCGCGACATCATGCTGGCTGTGCCGACGTCGCAGCGCGAGGGTGTGCTGGCGCTCGGCGCGACGCGTTGGGAGATGATTCGCACGGGAGTTCTGCGCAACGCGCGCATCGGCATCGTCGGCGCGATCATACTGGGACTGGGCCGCGCGCTGGGTGAGACCATGGCGGTGACCATGGTGATCGGCAATCATCCCGACATCGGAACGAGCCTCTTCGCGCCCGGGAATACGCTGGCCAGCGTGATCGCCAATGAGTTCTCAGAGGCGACGGGCGATATGTACCTGAGCGCGCTGGTGGAGATTGGCCTCGCGCTGTTTCTGGTCACAATCGTGGTGAATGCAATCGCACGCGGACTGGTTTGGGCTGTAACGCGCGGCACACCGGCGAGGGCGCATTGATGAATACAAGCGCTCTCCATACTCCACCTCCGGGCCGCGACGACGGTCCGCTGCATCCCGGCCTCAATATGAATTCGCGTTGGATCCGTATCAACCGGGCGCGGCGGTATGCTGCGAACCACCTCGTAACTGTGCTGGCCATCGCGAGCACGGTGGTCGTGATCCTGCCCCTGATCGCGATCCTCGCCTATCTGCTCTTCATGGGCGCCCACTCGCTGAATCTCAACTTCTTCACCAAGATTCCTGCGCCTGTGGGCGAACAGGGCGGCGGAATGGCCAATGCCATTGCCGGATCCGGAATTGTACTTGCCATAGCGAGCGTATTGGGCATACCCATCGGTATCGCGGCTGGGGTTTACCTTGCCGAATTTGGCCGCGGCAGAATGCTCGCAGCGGCGGTGCGGTTCACCGCTGACGTGTTGAATGGTGTGCCGTCCATTGTGATGGGCATTGCTGCCTACTCGCTGGTGGTGGTCAAGCAGGGGCACTTCTCGGCGCTTGCCGGCGGCGTGGCCCTTGCGGTCATGATGGTGCCGACGATTACGCGAACCACGGAAGAGATGCTGGCAACGGTACCAAACGCCATCCGCGAGGCGGCACTGGGCCTTGGGGTCCCGAAGTGGCGGACCGTGCTCTCGGTAAGCCTCAAGACTGCTTCACCGGGCATTATCACTGGTTGCATGCTGGCCTTTGCGCGCGTTGCCGGGGAGACTGCGCCGCTGCTGTTCACCGCATTCGGCAACCAGTTCTGGAGCTTCAAACTGAATGAGCCCATCGCAGCGCTGCCGCTGCAGATTTATGTTTATGCCATCTCGCCCTATGATGAGTGGCACCGGCTTGCGTGGGCGGGATCACTGGTGCTGATTGTGCTGATCATGGTGTCTGTGACTCTGGTGCGTATCTACGCGGCGCGCGGCATGATGAAGGGAGCGAGCTAGTGGGTGTCGGCATCGATGTGGAGCACCTGAATGCGTGGTACGGGCAGACGCACACGCTGCAGGACATCAACGTGAAGCTGCCGGCCAACCACGCGACGGCGCTGATCGGTCCTTCCGGGTGCGGCAAGAGCACGTTTGTGCGTTGCCTGAACCGTATGCATGAGACCAATCCGATCGCGCGTGCGACGGGCGTGGTGAAGATGGGCGGCATCGACATCTACAAGGACGCCGAGCCGGTGCAGATCCGCCGTCGCGTCGGGATGGTGTTCCAGCGGCCCAACCCATTCCCAACCATGTCCATCTATGACAACGTTGCCAGTGGGCTGAAGCTGAATGGGTTTCGCAACAAGAAAGTGCTCGACGAAACGGTGGAACGCAGCCTGAAGTCCGCGGCTTTGTGGGAAGAAGTAAAGGACGATCTGAAGAAGAAGTCGGGCGCCAGCCTCTCAGGTGGTCAGCAACAGAGAATGTGCATCGCGCGCGCTCTAGCTGTCGACCCGGAGGTGCTTCTGATGGACGAACCGGCCTCCGCGCTGGATCCGGTCTCCACGTCGAAGATTGAGGACCTGATCTTCCAACTCAAGAGCCAGTACACCATCGTGATCGTGACGCACAACATGCAGCAGGCGGCCCGTGTAGCGGAAAATACAGGCTTCTTCCTGAACGGCAAGATGGTGGAGTTCGACTCGACGCACAAGATCTTTACGAATCCGAAGGACAAGCGCACCGAGGATTACATCACGGGGAGGTTCGGCTGAGTGGCGACCAGAATTAAATTCCAGCAGAACCTCGATGACCTGAAGGAGAAGCTCCTGATCATGGCGGGGATGGCGGAGCAGGCCATTCAGCGCGCGGTGGAGGCGTACCGTACGCGTGACAGCTCGATCTGCGAGCTGGTGCTGCAGTCTGAGCCGCTGATCAACCGTCTGGAGCGTGAGATCGATCAGATGGCTTTGGACCTGCTCGCAATGGAGCAGCCCATGGCCATCGACCTGCGCTTCATCCTATCGGTCATCCGCATCAATGCGGACCTGGAACGTGTGGGTGATCAGGCGGTCAACATCGCCGTGCGCGTGCGGGAGATGGGCGCGTTCGCCAACGTCGAATTACCCGTAGACATCCCCAAGCTCGCAGGGTTGGCCTCGGCGATGGTACGCAAGGCATTACAGGCCTTCATCGAAGGCGATGCCGAGCTGGCGCAGAGCGTACTCGCCCTCGATGACCAGGTGGATGAGATGAACGATGCCGCGTTCTATGCGCTCAGCACCCTGATTAAGGAAAGGCCGGAGTTAACACCCCAGAGCCTGAGTGCCATGATCATCGCGCGCAACCTCGAGCGTGTGGGCGACCACGCCACGAACATCTCCGAAGATGTGATCTTCTGGGTGCGAGGCAAGGACGTCCGCCACCATAACGCGGAGGCGTAGTTCTCAATCTGTCATCTGCAATGGGATCGCGTCGCATTCGCTTGAGGACAGCGACTCCGGCTGCCACCAGATCAGGCGGGGCTGCTGCGGCAGCGCAGGAAAGTAGAGCGCGAGACAAATGTTCTCTAACGGAACGGACCGCGCGGGCGCGAGAATGCGCGCATAGGTCTCCAGCTGGCGAGAGTACGCCGCGCGTTGAGCATTCAAGAAGCCGGCGATCTGCGACGCACCGTGCGACGCTGTCTTGTAATCGACGATCCACAGGTGAGTAGCGCCGGGCGCGTGCGGCTCAGGGCCGGCAAAGAAGATGCGGTCGGCCCGCACCGAGATCGAGCGACCGGATGCGGGTTCCAGATCGGGCGCCGCTGTGAGCGAGAACTCACTGGCGCTGCCGGAATGCGAGCTGATGAGCCACTGACCATCGGGATCGCTTAACAAATTTTGCAGCGCGGTTCGAGCCTCACGCGCCAACCGCCTCACGGTGGTCTCGGAGAGGCCATCGGCTCGCAGGAGTGCCGCAATGCGCGGCGACCACGACGGGAGTTCCGTAAGGATGGAGGCGACTGAAGGGCCGGTGGCAATCCTCGCTGTGATGCGATCGATGCAGGCGTGAACAGTGTTCCCGAAAGACCGTGCTGCGAGAGATCCTTCCGGTCGCGTGAAACGAGCGCCTTCAGGCACGGGTGAAGACCTGCCGTAAGGCAGATGGTGCGCACGCGCTTCAACCAATGCAGATGCGGGCTCGAAAGCAAGGGGAAGGCGGCGTATCACGGGATAGAGCGAGGGAACAAGGTTTGCATCCATGACCTGACGTTCGGCCTGGATATCGCTGGAAGAAGGTGAGCTGTCGTCGTCTAACTTGTCATGGGCATCCAGCCCGACGGCTGCTATGTCGATATCGATGCCGTCATCGAGCGGTGGCGATGCGAGGACGGAAGCTGCCGCTGCCGGAAGATTGGTGAAGTGGGGCTCTGCGGCGTCCCACGCAGCCTTCAGGAGACTATCTGCCGCACCTGAAGAGACACCGGTTGCAGTGATGTTTGGTGCTGCAAAGAGATGCAGTTCCTGGCGCGCGCGTGTGCACGCAACGTAAAAGAGCCGCTTGTTCTCCGCATACTCGCGGTCGCGATGGCGTCCTTTGAGCCAGACGGTGAGCGCGTCCACTTCTTCGCCCCGAGCGGAGATGGGCGCCAACATGATTGGCGCAGCGTCAGAGTCTTCCAGCTCATCGAGAACTGCCCACGTCAGAACGCGTGCCGGACTGCTGCCGGCCTGGCGTTCCAGCGCAGGCACGAATACCACATCCCATTCCAGCCCCTTGGCCTTGTGGATGGTCAGCAGTTCGACGAACCCTGAATTCGCTGCGAGGGGATCGGGCTCTGCATAAAGTTGTGTGAGCCGCTCTTCCATATGGCTTGCATCCCATGGTCCTCCCGCGGCTTCGAGAGTGTCGAGCAGCTCAAAGAAGCGGCGGCCATTCGTGAATTCCGCCGGAGTTAGCGAAGCGTCGCCGCCCAGCGAGCGCCATGCGCGTTCGACGAGCTGCGCCGCACTCACGCGGGAGCGGATCGCCGCGGCTGCGCGAAGAACATCCCGTACGCGTGCGAGGCGTCGCTGCGACTCGGGCGGAAGAAGGTGCGTTCGGTCTCCGATCAAGCGAAGGATGGAAATTTTGCTCAGGCTGGGATCGTCCATGCCTGTGAGCGTGTGCAGATCGGCGAGCGACAGGCCGCACCATGGCGCTCGCAGAACCGCCAGCGCAGCGACACGGTCCGCGGGATGCAGCAGCGCGCGCGTCAGCGCCACCAGGTCGAGAACCTCCTGGCGGTCGCGGAGAGTCTCAATATCAATGGCGCGAAACGGCACACCGGCGCGCCGCAGAGCGGGCACAACCTCCGCCAAGTGATTACGGCTGCGCACCAGCACTGCGATACGCCACGGCTCATCGCGGTTTGCAGGCAGCGGTCGTTTGAGCCACGCTTCCGCAATGGCAGCGATGGCGTCGGCATCTCTCCGGGCTTGTGTGGGCAGAGCTGCGTTCACTCCGCTTACCGGCACCGAAGTGGAACTCGCCGCCGGCTGCGGGTTCGCGTGCCATACTCTGCCATCGGCGGCGGAGGATGGAGGCTGCGTTGCTGCTGCGTCGATGTAGTGCAGGGCTCCGCCATCCTCCGCTACGTTTGGAAAGATCAGGGCAAAATCATCGTTGAACTGATCCACAAGTGTTTGCTGCGAGCGAAAGTTGGCCGTGAGAGCGAGCGGTGTGAGTGATATCTCACCCAGCTGACAAGTCTCGAGCGCACTCAAGAAGCGTTCGACACGCGCCTGCCGGAAGAGATAGATGGACTGGCACGGATCTCCAACGAGAAAGACAGTCTGAGAGTGGCCATCCCAGGATGCGGTCAGCAATTCCAGCAATTCATATTGGCCGGTGGAAGTGTCCTGCATCTCGTCCACAAGCAAATGCTGTAGCCCTCCACCGAGTGCCGACGCAAGATCGCTCGGTCCTGGTCCGGAGCGAAGGGCAGACCGGGCAAGAAGATTAAGCTCTGTAAAGTCGCACCGATTGTGCTCTGCGAAGACGAGTTGCAGTTCGACCAGCGCGCGGCTGAGCACGCGGAACAGCGATTTTGCCACCGCCCATTGATCGGGGGGATACCGCGCATCAGGAAGCTCATTCACCCGCCCGATGGCAGCCAGCAGATCGTCGCGGTGGCGCAGTTGGTCGAGGATTCCCTCCAGTTGGCGGCGATGCGGATTGTTCTTGTCGAGATCGAACTTGAGATCGTTGCGGCTGAGCCTTTGGCGCCAGTTGCCACCTGCAGTAACTAGAATGTGGATCAATGCACGCCAGCGCGCGAGGTAGGTTGCGACCGGCTCCGGAGGGTCGTGCACGCCGGCGCAGCAGCTGATGGGTGAGGCGCTGTCGTTCGTGCTCTGCAAATGGCCCAGATGTCCGGCAAGAGAGGAAACCTGGCGAAGCAGATCGGGCGGAAAAACTGCCTCCAGGCGCCGCAGAGCTGACGAGATGGCATCTTGAAGCGTTCGCTCCAGACGGGGCAAAAGTTCTCGATCCAGCCATGCCTCATCCAACTCACGCCTCTCCAGAGGGACCAACTCGCCCCATTGGTCGCGCAACGCGAGCATCTCCGCCAGAAGAGACGTGCAGTCATCGAGGTTACCGTCACGATGAAGCAGCAGATCGCGCAGTGCGCCATCCAGTGTTTTATCGGCGTGCCCGAGCAGTAAAAGGGTACGGCGCGCGGCCTCGTGATGCAGCGGACCAGCGTCTTCGGTCGGTCTCAGACGGCCGCCCGAGCCTGAAAGCACAGGAAGGCTGCGCGCAATCTCAGTGCAAACGGAATCGATGGTCCGAATGTTGAGGCGATGCGGATGTTTGAGCAGTTGCCAGCCAAGCGCATGATCGCGGGCAAGCACTTGATGGGCGAGATGGAGCGTCTGGCTCTCGAAGTCCTTTGAGTCTTCGGTCAGGGAGGCCGCTTCATTCTGAGATGCCGGTTCTTGAACCTTCTCCAGCTCTTTCAGGACCCGATCGCGCATCTCCGCAGTGGCGGCGTTGGTGAAGGTGATCGCAAGCACCTGCTCGGGCTGCGTGACCGAGTCGTCGCCCAGCAGCTTGAGTAAGCGCTGGATCAGAAGACCGGTCTTACCCGAACCGGCCGGCGCCTGCACGATAAAGGACCTGCGTATATTCAGCGCCTCCGCCCGAGTGGCAGCATCCGGCGGTCCAGGCGGTTCGTCGGGAGAAGGGAAGAGCAGCAGGTTGTTCATGGCTGCGATTCCTGGAGTGCGGCTCCGTCGGGGTCCCGATCGTCATCTTCAATTGCGACAGTGTCGGCGACTTCCAACCGGCAAAGAATCCGCTGGCGGCAATAGAGGCAGGTATCCGGATAGCGCTTGGGAGCAGCGAGCGCGTGACCTGCATGGAAATCCTCGGCCAGTTGCTCTAGAACGGCTCGCCACTCGCCGCGCTGAACTTCCAGATCGCGCGTCCGGACTTTCTTCGACCCAGGCAGAACGCCATTCTGCGACTGATAACCCACCATGGACATATCCTTCCCGGGCCGCAGGATGGCGAATGCGACACCGGCCAAACGCGGTGCAGGAGACACCACGGCGTAGAGCGGAAGCTGCGGAAGATCTGGGCGTTCGCCCTCCCATTTGGCAGGATCTGCGCGGCCGGTCTTGTAGTCGAGGATGATCTCCGCCGCCGCCTCACTGGAGCCCGGATCGGGCGCCATCTCGTCAACTCGGTCGACACGGATGTCGAGATGCAGCGGCCCGATGGCGACCCCCTTGAGTTCTTCTTCGCTGGCCCTGACAGAGAATGGCGGACGATGCGTGGCCTCGAAGTCGAGCCATGCTCCTAGAAGCCTCAAGAGCCGCTGACGTTCTGTGGTGAGATAAGCGCGTCCCCATACGGCCTGATCGTTGGAGCGATGCTTTTCCAGAGCAGCATCGATACATTGCATCAGGCGCTGATCGCGCTCGGCAGTCGTCATGCCGCGCAGCGCGAGTTGTGTGCGCGCCGCGCTCCAGAAGTCGTGGAGAACGCTATGCACGACACTGCCGCGATCCCGTGCGTCCAGGCCAAGCGAGGTGCGATCCGGTGCGGTCGAGAAAAGCCGCCGCTCGGCGAACGCCCGGAAGGCACATGCGGCCTGGGCTTCCAGAACGGATGCACCACCGCGCAGCGATGCGGATGTGGGCGCTGGGATCGGTGCGTCGTCCAGCACTCGATCGAGACGGACTGGCACCGAAACCATTGGACCCGCGGCGACGGCGCTTGAGGGCCTCTTCTTCAAATCGAAGTGCGAGAGAACAGGGGAAGGACGCTGTTGGCCGGTTGTTGTCTGCTGCGCGTAGCTGAAGACGACCACTGGAGCAGAAGCGAGGATGCGTTGCGTAATCCGGCGAGCGTGCTCGGCGTCGCCTACCGCATCCGCGCCAGGCATGGCAAAGTTGCGCTGCAGGGAATAGGGCAGCAGCGGATGGACAGCGGGAACCGGGGGCCATGTAAGATCGCTTGCACGCAGAAACCAGACGGCGTCAAACGTGGAACCGGCAGCCTCAAGCGGACCCAGAATCTGTATGGGCGCATTGCGCGACTCCGGCGCGAAGAGCGTTCGCCCGGCAATATGTTCGAGCCCTTCGAGTGCTCTTCGGAATGGCACTCGAGCCGCGTGAGGATCGAAGTCCAGTGAGGCAAGCTCGTCCAGCGCAGCTTCCCATTTCCGCCGGCATTGAAACTCCGTGCTCTCCAGGGAAGCCGGTGCGGCCCATCCCGCGCCATCCAGAATCTCAAGGAACACCCCTGCCCAATCGGCGTATCCACGGTCGCGCGGAACGTCTGCGCGCCGAATGGTGGCGACAAGCGATCGAAGATGCCGGCGGAGGCTCACCAGTTGCGCCGACTGCTTTGAACGCGCGATCAGCGAAGCAAACTCTTCGGGCGTCACCTGCGGTTCCAGCCAGCGGCGATCGCGCAAAGTGAAGGCATCGAATTCAGCGCGGGCAAGCACTTCATTTTGCGGCGAACCTTCGGACTCAAGAGCGTCCGCCGCAAAGTGCGGAGAGAGCAAAAGGCCCGAGACGCGGTCAATTGGAAGTGGGCTGCCCACCCACCGCAGCAGATCAAGCGCGACTCTCCCGACGGGAGTTTGATTGAGGGAAATGCCCAGCGAGAATTCAAACGGACCTAAGCCTATGGGCGCGCCAACCAGGTTTATCTCCGGGGCGAGTGTGTTTCGCAGTGCACGATCGAGTGCAGCGCGCTCGGAATCGATGTCGGGCACGATGACCGCAACCCTCGCATCGGAAGCGCCGCTCAGACGCTCGCGCAGCCAGCCCGCACAGGCGAGAAGCTCCATATTCGCATCGGGAGCCTCAACCAAAAAACAGGAATCCGCCGCCGCACCATGGCTGCCGGCTCCATCGCTCAATGGGGCGACTTGCCTGACAGAGCAGGCCGCAGCCTCAATGGCCGTCAGCAGCGCGGAGTTCGCGGGAGTCATGGAATCGAAACCCACGAGAAGCACTGTCTTTGGAAGATCGATCTGACCGCCCACGATCGCCGCCGCGATTGCTTCCGGAAGCTGGGCTTCGGTCAGGAATCCTGACAGAAGGCAGCGACGTTCGAACTCTCTCGCCCAGCGTGCGAAGGTACGGCTGTCGGTCGTGTTGGCAGTAGCATGCAACAGCCGGGCGGCCCGATAGTGATGCAGCCGGGACCACGCCGATGCGGCAAGCTCCGCCAATGAGTCAAGTGTGCGCAGCGTGGAGACGTCCGCATCAGCGGCGATGACCGTTCGCCACTGCGCGTGCTCCTGCGTGGCGCTTAGGAGCAATTGCGAAGCGTGCCCATCCAGAAGAAGCCGGTGCCAGAGCGCAGCAAGCCAGGTATCCCAGGCCAGGATGTCCGGCGGCTGCCAGAATGTATGCCCAAGGATGCGCTGAAGAGTGTCAAATTCGTTCCGCAGCGTACGGGCGGCGCGTTGATTGCCCGTCAACACGGTCCAGCCTTGGGCCAGCGCATCGCTGAGTGCCTGAGGGAAAGCGGCGCGGGGATCCATACGGCAGTTATACGCTGCACGGAGACGGAAAACGGGGTCGGCTCGCGGTCGAATACAGCCAGGTTCCAGGCGTCAACGCGCGCCGCGAAGTATCATCGGAAGAGGAGAAAGCGCGTGCGAATCAGGGTTGCAGCGGTTGTGCTGGCATTGGGGCTGGCGATGACCGCCGGGTGCAAGCGGCAGAGCAGCGACACAGCCGGAGCTGGCCAGTCGACCACACAAGGCGATATCAAGTCCTTTCCTATTCACGGAAAAATTGTAAGTGTGGATTCCAGGCGCGGCGCTGTGGTCCTGAACCATGAAGCAGTTCCGGGCTTCATGGAGGCCATGACCATGAGCTACCCGCTGAAGGACCCCAGCATCGTGAGCGAACTGCATCCCGGCGACATGATTACGGCGACGCTGTTGGTACGTAAAGTCGCTGACGGATACGAAGACCCCAAGCTGGACCAGATCGTGGTGGGCGCGCAGGCGCAGCCAGACTATAAGCCCTCCACCGAATACCATGTGCCCCAGCCCGGGGACGCCGTCCCGGATTTCAAGTTCATCAACCAGAACGGACGCACCATCCATCTGGATCAGTTCAAAGGCAAGGTAGTTCTGCTGACGTTTATCTATACGCGGTGCCCGTTGGAGGATTATTGCCCGCGCATGAGCAAAAACTTCGCGCAGATAGACCGCGCACTCAAAGCGGACGCTCCCCTTTACGGACAGACTCACTTATTGAGCGTCAGCTTCGATCCGGAGTACGACACGCCGAAGATGTTGAAGGAATACGGAGACGCGTACAACGGCGGAGATGTGAAGGAGTTCGCGCACTGGGAATTTGCAGCTCCGCCGGAGAAGGAACTCGAAACCGTGGAGCAGTTCTTCGATCTTGGCGTGACGCCGGGCGACTCGGGGACCTTGAATCATTCACTCTCCACCATCGTTATTGGCAAGGACGGCAAGGTCCGAGCATGGTACCCCACGAATGAATGGACTCCGGAGCAGGCGCTCGCGCAGATCAAGAGTGCTGCTGGAGCGTAAGACTACTGAACGCACCGCAGCGTAGAGATGGAGCGGGAAAGATCGCGGAAAGAGAGAGAAAGATGGCGAAAGTTTCGATCGTAGTCGGTGTGATTTTAATTCTGCTCGGCGCCTGGGGATATACAACGACCGGTGCGCAACATCCGACGGCGCTGATCCCCACTTACTTCGGGTTGGGGCTGGCATGGTGCGGCATTTTCGCGATGCGCAAAGGTGGGGCGCAGCGGGCGCTGTGGATGCACGTTGCCGTGACGCTTGGGCTGGTCGGATTTCTGGGCGCCGGAGTGATGGCAATCAAGGAAACGCTTGCCGCGCATGGGGGTCCCCTCGCGCATCCCGTCGCGGTAGAGTCGCAGGCTGCGATGGCCGTGATCTGCCTGGTGTTCGTCGTACTTTGCGTGCGATCCTTCATCACTGCGCGGCGCACCCGCAGGGCTGAGGTATAGTACGGCGGCAAGAATTCTTCCGCTCCCACGGGCGTCCGGCAGCATCCGATAAGGTGCGGTCTCCACTTCGGCTGTATTCGCTAGACTCAATCCATGGGTTCATCGTTCAGAACGGGCGGCATGGGCACGGGCGGTCCGATGCATGGGGCAGACCGCGCAGGGCGCGGGATCGGCCGTGCCATCAGCGCCGATATGACGGCCAAGCGTCCCAAGCCTCCACTGAAAAAAGTTTTGCCGGAGGTTTGGGCCCTCATGGCGCCCAGGCGGTGGCTGCTGGCCGGATGCTTCCTCCTGATGGTGATCAACCGGCTCTGCAGTTTCGTGCTACCGGTCTCTTCAAGGCCATTCATCAATGACGTGATGCGGCTGGGCCGCATGGGCGAGCTGAAAACCATCATCGCCTCAGTGGCAGCGGCGGTGTTTGTGCAGGCGATCACCTCGTACTCGCTGACCCAACTGCTCTCGACTGAGGGGCAGAGGCTCATCTCAGAGTTGCGAATGCAGGTCCAGTCTCATATTGGGCGGCTGCCTGTTGCGTTCTATGACGAGAACCGCACGGGCACACTCGTAGCGCGCATCATGACCGATGTCGAGGGCGTGCGCAACCTTGTAGGCACCGGGCTGCTGGACTTTGTGGGCGGCGTGCTGACAGCGATCATTGCATTCGGCATCCTGATCCATATCAATCCCCGGATGACGATTCTGACGTTTGCGATTCTGCTGGCGTTCGGGCTGATTCTGCAGAAAGCATTCAAGACCATACGGCCCATCTTCCGCGAGCGCGCAAAGATCAATGCTGAAGTGACGGGACGATTGACGGAATCTCTCGGAGGCGTGCGCGTGGTAAAGGGATACCACGCAGAAGCAAGTGAAGCGAGCGTGTTCGCGGGCGGCGTTGCACGGCTGCTGAAGAACGTCATCAGCTCTCTGCAAGCGCAAAGCCTGATGACGCTGTCGTCCACTATGGTCCTGGGAGTTGTCGGCGGCCTCGTGATGTACCTGGGCGCGCATGAGAGTGCGGCCGGGCGGCTCAACGTCGGCGGCTACGTGGAGTACACGATGCTGCTTGCATTCATGATCGCGCCCATCGTGCAATTGGTGAACATCGGCACGCAGCTTACGGAGGCGCTCGCTGGCCTCGATCGGACCACGGAAATTCTGAACGAACGCGAAGAGGATTCCGAACCTGCCCGCTCGGTGGCGCTCGGACCGATCCGCGGAGACGTCGCGTTTGAAGATGTCGTCTTCGAATATGAAAAGGGCAAGCCGGTGCTCCACGGCATCAGCTTTGAATCGAAGCCAGGCACGGTTACTGCTTTGGTCGGATCGTCCGGTTCCGGCAAGTCGACGATCATCAGCCTGGTCTGCGCATTTCATACGGCGACGCAGGGCCGTGTGCTGGTCGATGGCATCGATCTCGCAACGGTAAGGCTTTCCAGCTATCGCGAGCAGCTCGGCGTTGTCCTGCAGGAGACCTTCTTGTTCGATGGGACCATCCGTGAGAATGTGCGCTTTTCCCGTCCCAACGCAACCGAGGAACAGTTACTGGAGGCCTGCCGTATAGCGCGTGTCGATGAGTTCGCGGAGAAGTTTGCAGAAGGTTATGACACGGTGGTTGGCGAGCGCGGAGTCAAGCTCTCCGGCGGCCAGCGGCAACGGATCTCCATCGCACGCGCCATCCTCGCCGATCCGCGCATTCTGATTCTGGATGAGGCGACCAGTTCACTCGACTCAGAGTCGGAGGCGATGATTCAGGCCGGCCTCAGCTTCCTGATGAAAGGTCGCACCACCTTCGTTATCGCGCATCGCCTCTCCACCATCCGCCGCGCCGACCAGATCCTGGTAGTTGAAGGTGGACTGATTGTCGAACGCGGCACCCATGAATCGTTGTACCGGCTCGGCGGGCGCTACTACGATCTCTACACACGCCAGCATGGCCTCGAAACCAATCTCTTCCTCGCGCCCGGCGAGGGCGACAAGATTGAGGAGGAGGAGAAGGTGGGGTAAAGATGTGCAATTTGCTTAAACCTTCTCTACGCCCAACTGGGTGAGCAGGAAGGCGTAATCGAACGCGATCTCCTTCAGATAGTCATACCGCCCGGATGCGCCCCCGTGGCCGGCATCCATGTTGGTGTGCAGCAGCAGCGGCGCGGAATCCGTCTTGATCGTTCGCAGCTTTGCCACATACTTCGCGGGCTCCCAGTACATCACCTGGGAGTCGTTCAAGCTCGTCTTCACCAGAATTGCGGGCATGGGCTTTCCGGCCAGCACCTCGAGATTGTCATAGGGCGAGTAGCTGAGCATTTTTATGAACGCGGCCGGCTCGTTCGGATTCCCCCACTCTTCATATTCAGCGACAGTCAGTGGCAGCGAGGCGTCCAGCATCGTGTTCATGATGTCCACGAACGGTACGTGCGAGAGCACAGCTCGGAAGAGTTGCGGTTTGCCTGCCTGCGCCGCGATGTTGACGACTGCTCCCATCAGCAGGCCACCCGCCGAGCCGCCTTCAATCGCCACGCGCGACGGATCGCCATAGCTGCGAGCGGTAAGCGCTTCGACCGCAGCGATGAAATCCGTGAATGTATTCCGCTTCGCAGCCATCTTGCCGGCATCGTGCCAGGCATCGCCAAGCTCGCCTCCGCCGCGGATGTGCGCGTAAGCCATCACCACGCCGCGGTCCAGCAAGGAAAGGCGTGAAGGCGAAAAGCCGAGCGGCAGTGGATATCCGTACGAGCCGTATCCGTACACGTAGAGCGGGTTCTTGCCGCCGCCCTGGAACCGGTCGCGCCGGTAGACGATCGAGACCGGAACGGGGATGGTTTTCGCCGGATCTGGCACGGACGGACCCTCAACGTGCGCACCTGGAGCATCGCCCAGTGGGGCATCGATCCAGATGCGCTCCGAGGCATAATGCGCCGGATCGAAACCACCCGGCACCTCCTGTCGCTTCAACAGCTTCGATTCGCCGATGGGCACGTCAAAATTTGCGCGCGAGATGTTGTACGCATAGACCGAGGGTGGCGAGACGAGCGATTGATAGGAGTATCGCCAGGTATCTGCATCGAAGATGCGATTGATGTGGGGAGAGGCGGTATAAGCCGGCTCCGGGAATGTGATCGCAACCGGTGCTTCAAACGCCGGCGTTGGGGAGCTATGCCGGAAACGCATTACCTCCAATGTCGGCAGGCCCAGTTTGCGCCGCGTCGCAATCGCGAACGTCTGGAAGAGGTCCAGGTCCTCAAGCGGCTGAGTCAGGTCGAGCGGAATCAGCTCCGTCCAGTGATCGCGATCCGGCGACTCAACCGGCGCAGTCACCACACGGAAGTTCTTACCAGCGTCGTTCGTGCGGATATAGAAAACGCCGTCGCGATGCGCCGGGTAGTACTCCTGGTCATCCATTCGCGGCGCGATCACGCGGAATTCGCCCGCCGGATCAGCGGTGGAGAGGAACCGGAACTCGCTGGTGGTATGGCTGCCCGCTTCAATCATCAAATACTGGCCATCCCGCGTGCGGCCAATGCCGATATTGAAGCGCTCGTCCTCCTCATGCAGCACCAGCGCGTCCTCGGCTACGGGCGTGCCCAGCGTGTGCCGAAAGATACGGTCCTGGCGTTTTGTGGTCTCGTCTTCCGTGGAATAGAACAACGTGCGCGAGTCTGCAGCCCAGGCAAGCGACCCCACGCGCTCCGCAGTGTCTGTCATGTCCCTCATCGTGCGCAGATCGCGAATGTGCAGCGTGTATTGGCGAAATCCCGTTGGATCGGTTGTGTAGGCAAGCAAGTTCCCGTCGGGCGACACCGCCATCGAGCCTACCGACATGAATGGCTTGCCTTCAGCCAGCAGGTTTACGTCAAGGATCACCTGTTCGGGCTGCGCGGGATCGAATGGCGAATTCAATTCGGAACTTGCCGCCGCGCGCCGGCAATGGATCGCATACTGGCTGCCCTCGACGGTCCGCGTGGAGTAAAACCAGTCGCCCATGCGATAGGGAACGCTCTCATCGGTCTCCTTGATGTGCGAGAGCATCTCCGCATAGAGCTTTTGCTGCAATGCCTCCGTCGGCGCCATCGCTGCGGCCGTCCAGGCGTTCTCGGCGTTCAGATAGGCGATGACCTCCGGCGATTCCTTCTCTCGCAGCCAGCGGTAGTCGTCCTGAAGAGTAATGCCATGCAGTGTCGCGGCCATGGGTTCGCGCCGGGCCGCGGGGGGTGTCGATGATTTCTTGGAACGGCCGGGTGCTTCAGATGTCGTCTGGGACATAGGTTTCCTGTCTCTGAACTGTGATGATGCTGTGCATCTGTTGGGCGATTACCGGCGAGGAGCGGGCCGGGAAGGAAAGCATTGCGATCTCTTGGGTTATAGGCATAGGATAACCCTCCAGAAAAGCGAGCGCCGTTATTCGGCCTCCGTCAATGCAAGGCAGCGGCGGACGCAATTCCGGCACCTAACGGGTTTTGTCGACTACGTAAATGTGTGAGGGCAAATGAATCTACCAGGCATGGGCGCGATTGCAGCGGTTGTTCTTACTGGATGGATGCTGCCATACGGTGCGGCGGCGCAAATCGATCAAAATGCGGGTCCGATGTCCGGCCAGCAGATGTCCGGCGAGATCGATCGTTCTCCCGGAACTACTCCGGCTACGAATCCAAGGGCGACGAATCAGCCGACCTCCATGCGCGATTCTCTCGGCGCGCCCGGTCAGAATGGCCAGCAGATCCTTGACAAGCAGTTTGTGCGCGCGGCAGCAGAGGGCAGTCTGGCCGAAGTCAAGATCAGCACGCTGGCCACGCAGAAGGGAAGCGCCAATGTCAAGGAACTCGCGCAGAGGATGGTCGATGACCACACGTCCTTGAACTCGGACCTTGCGTCCGTGGCCGATTCTCTTGGAGTGATCCTGCCGAAGAAACTCAACCGGAACGACCAGGCTGAGTACGAGAAGCTCAATGGACTGTCCGGCAAGGATTTTGACACCGAATACGTCACTTATCTGGCGAAATCCCACTGGCAGGATGCGCACAACTATCGCATGGAAGCTTCGGTCGCCGTCGATCCAGATCTCCAATCGGAGGTCATCAAGGCGCTGGGGGCGATGCGGGAGCACATGGGACTGATCAGCAAAGCGGCTTCGACCGAAGGGATCACGTTGCCGCCTCGTCCGTATCGCTCTCATCCTCCGGCAACTTCGGCGAGCAACGCAAAGCATTGATGGTTTGTGGAACCGCTTGATTCCTCACAGCGTAGAATGAGGTGCGATGGCGCGTGCGCTGCGGCGGCTCGGTTGGTTCTGGTGCGTGTTTCTGCTGGCTGCCTCCTGCGGGCTGCGCGCGGAGACGGTCGAGAGCCTTCCGGCTCATCCGGATCACCACGTCGAGGACTTTGCCGGAATCCTCTCGCCTGAGACCTCGCAGAACATCGAAGATCTGCTGACGCAGCTGAACCTGAAGGCGCATGCGCGGATTGAGGTTGTCACCCTCAAATCCATGGACGCGGACAAGTCCGGCGCGCAGCCGACGATTGAGCAGTTCGCCACCGCACTCGAAGACAAGTGGAAGGTCGGCGACAAAGGTACCGATCGCGGGCTGCTGCTGATCGTCTCGCTGAACCCGCGCAAGTACCGCATCGAGGTCGGCTATGGCCTTGAAGGCATCCTGAATGACGCCAAGGTGGGCGACATCGGCCGCGACATGCGGCCTTATCTGCATGACGGCAACTACGACCAGGCCCTCACGCTGGGCGCGAACGAGCTGGCGCAGGACATCGCAGCCGACGCGGGCGTCGCGCTGGATACGACAACGCAGGTTCCGCAGCGCGTCCGCGTGCAGGACCAGCCGCAGGTCCACGTCAGCGTTCTTCCGGCGATCATTTTTGGCATCATCGTATTGATCCTTCTCGGTGCGCTCATCCGTAGCGGTCATGCTGGGATGTTGTTCTTCCTGCTCTTCAATATCCTGGGCGGCGGCCGAGGCGGTGGTGGCTACGGCGGCGGTGGAGGGGGCGACTGGGGCGGTGGTGGTGGCGGAGGCGACAGCGGCGTTGGCTTCGGCGGCGGTTCGGGCGGCGGCGGAGCCAGCGGAGATTTCTGATGGTGCAGGGACTCGGTGCTGGGGACTCGGGACTGGGAACGAACAGGTGCGGTTCGCGTATGTAGTATTGCGGTAGAAGCGGCAGGAAGGTCGAAAAGGAACGAGGCGACGATGAAAGCATTGTGGGTTGTGCTGGGCGTGGTGGGACTGATTGTGCTGGTGGCGATTCTCTCCTTCGGCAGCTTTGTGACCGCGAAGAACACGATGGTGCAAAAGAACGCGGCGATCGACCAGTCGTTTTCCAACATCGATGTTGACCTGCAGCGCCGCGCGGACCTGATCCCCAATCTGGTGGCGACCGTGAAGGGCTACGCCAAGGTCGAGGAGACGGTGCTGACCAACATCGCCAACGCGCGCGCCGGCCTGATGACGGCGCAAACGCCGGACGAGAAGCTGGCCGCCAACGACCGCCTGAACGTCGCGCTGCTGCCGCTGCTGCGCATGCAGGAGAATTATCCGCAACTGAAGAGCAACGACCAGTTCATGCGGCTGCAGGATGAGTTGTCGGGCACTGAGAACCGGATCTACGTGGCGCGCACGCGCTACAACGGCGCCGTGAACGACTACAACGTCTACATCCAGCAGTTCCCCAACAGCATCTGGGCGAACATGGCCGGCTTCCACACGCGGAACCAGTACTACTCCGCCGACCAGAGTTCGCGCGAGGCCCCGAAGGTGGACTTCTCGAAGTAGGCACTGCGTGCCGCTCTCGATGCGGTCGCTTTTTGTTGATCGGGGTACCCCTCCCCCCCCGTATCAAAACGCTATGATCTAGAAAAAAAGCGGTTGCTAGTTTTGATCTTGAAAACAAAGGACTTGGCGGTTCTGCGTCTGTCGGTCTTGGGTTCCGTTTTCGCCTCCCCCACCCCATATCTGGGTATCTAAGGTATGCCTTGCAAAGGACTTAGGTCGCCTCAGGTATCCCCAAGGTGTTGCGGTCCGTCGTTGATTTTTGTTGAAGACCCTTTGGGGTGGATACGCAAGACCGTTTGACCAGCCGCCTATCTGCTCCTTTCTTCTATTCTACCGGAATGGGTGCGTGAGTTTTGGCGTGGAAGTGGCGGGGGATGAGTGGGTTGAGAGAAAGAACTTGACAGAAAATCAGCCGAGCAGGTTGGGGCGGATGGATTCGGCGTGGAGTTTGAGATTTTCGCGGACGAGGGCGCGAAGCTGGTGCCGGGTGACGCCGAATTGCTCAAGGGCGGTGGCTGAGTCGAGGGCCTTTTGAAGCTTGGAGGTGGCTTCGAGCACGCGGCCGAGCAAGTTGCTCTCGGCAATTTCTGTGTTCGTGAACAGGAATTGCAGAGCGAGGACGTCCTGAGCTGGAGCGTCGTCAGGAATGTCGATCATGCGGCCTCCGATTCTCTTGAGCGCGACGGCAGGATGTGAGATGGACATGGAGTTGACGCGGACGCGGCCGGGTTCGATGCGGATGCGGACGTCGGTATCGAATGTGGCGGCGACTTTGCGCAGACGCGGCAAAAGGTCCAGCGGGATTTCGGCGGAGCCGAGCGAGGTTACATCGGCGAGGCAGGAGAACTCGCGGCCAGTGACTACGAATTTCACAGAGTCATGTGTGCAGGTGATGTCCACGAGTTCATCGTGTTCGGACTTGCGGGCTCGGGTGAGTTGTCGGGTGGCTTCGTTGAGCTTTGCCTTTGAGATCGTGAGGTCGAGCATGGATTATCGGTTGCCTTTGGCCTTGTTATGAGGACTGCAAAGCATCTCGCAGTTTGTGGCGGTTGTTTTGCCGCCTTTGCTCCAGGCGGAGACGTGGTCGGCGTCCATTTCTTTGACGGCGTAGATGCGCGTCTTGTTGGCGTCGTGGCCGATGGCGCAGTGCGGGCAGTTGGAGATGCCTTTTGCCTCTGCCGCCTTGGTTTGCTTTGCGTATGCGGCGTGCTTCGTGGGCTCATCAAAGACGCGGACTTCGAGCAGTTTTGAATCTTCCTGACTGCCGAGGATGAATTCAAAGATGCCGCGCTTCCTGGTGACGTAAGGGTCCGCGTAGAGGCGCTTGACTTCGGCGGAGACCTTGGCGGGGTCGTACGACTTTGCGTGGTATAGCTCGTAGAGGCTGCCCCATTCGAGGCCCTGCATCTCTTTCTTCACGTCGTCGAAGACGGTTGAGACCCAGTCGATGACGCTCTTGAAGTATGTGGTGAGTTCAGTGATGTTCTTATCGTTGCGGTGCTTGCTCATGTAAGCGCCGGTGTCGCCTTTGCTGACCCAATCGAGGGCGCAGGCGAGGAAGTCCTGGCGATTGGCGCTGCCCTTGATGTAGGCGCTCCACTTCTGGATGTTGGAGTTCTGGCTGTTGCTGAACTCTTGCTTGGCGAGCGTGACGAACGGGCCGGAGTAGATCGCGTTCAAGAGCTCCTGTGCGTTGAGCGGCACACCTGCGATGTTGATTGTTTCAAACCACTGCTTGATCTCGGTCTCGGTTCCCTCGCACTCGTAGATGAGGAGCTTGGAGCTGCGGATTCTCGTTTGCTTGTCGGCGGGCAGGGCCCCAAAGTACATGGGGTTGCTGCCGTCCATGATTGCGAATCTGCCGGTGATGAAGCGGCCGATGCTGGTGATGCGCTGCTGGCCGTCGAGCACCTCGAATTTTTCCGCCGCGACCTTGTTGAAGTAGACGAGGCCGAGGGGATAACCCTTGAGCAGCGATTCGATGACGGCCTGCTCCTTTTTGCCGCCGCCGTCGCGATAGATATAGTTGCGCTGATACTCGGGCTGGATGGTGAGCCTTCCGCCGAGGCCATAGAGCCCTCTGCCCTCCAACTCGTTGTACACAAACCCATCGCAGATCTGAGCGGCGGTGATGTCGGGTCGTAGTGTTGTCTTCACTTTGTTTTTCCTCTTGCGGATATGGTGCGGCGGCGGTGCCGGATCAGGACCCGCTTGTAGACCTTGACGCCGTTAACAACCCCAGAGGCGTTGAGGTCATAGACGCCCGGCTTGCCAAACAGCTTCTTGTACGCCTCCCGGCACTCTTGAGATGTGTAGACCCGCGTCCTGTAGGCATTGTTTGGATCGTTAGATTCGGTAGTCCCTACGATCTCGAACTGGTCGGGGTTGTATTTGTCGACGAAGGTGATCGGAACGCCCATCACGCCGTCGTAGTCGGCGGGAATTGCGCCGGTGAAAGGCACCTCGATCGCCTCGTAATTTTCGTACTGTTCGTAGGCGATCTTGCCCTTCAGACTCCTGCTGAACTTCAAGTTCTCCGCCGCTGTCATGAGGGATAACCGCTGATGGCGGCGGCCATGGTCCAGATTTGTAAACCACATAATGCTTCCCATGCTGAAGTACTTGAGGCCGCCCACGACTTTTTTGCGTGACTCAGTCTTGATGTTGTAGCTGTCCCGCACCTCGAACCACTTTGTTCCGCCATTATCGACGCCGAGCCATACCTTGTTGGCCTTTACTAACGGGAACACTTCTTTATAAGTGATCGCGTTTTGGTGTCCGATGACTAGGAACCTCTTACAGTGCTCGATTAGTTGCGCGATGTACTCGCGAAAGAGGGAGAAGGGCGGGTTCGTGACGACGATGTCCGCGTGTTTGAGGAGCGAGACGCAGTCGGCGCTGCGGAAGTCGCCGCCAGGGTAATTGCTGTCGCCCTTCAAAGCCACTCGCGCTGCCTTGTTGCGCTTGAGGAAGAGTTCCACGTCGGTAATGTTGGCTGCGCCGTCACCGTCCTCGTCCCTGACGTGGTTAAGGGTGACAGCCAGGGCCTTCGGCTTCCGACGTTTGCCGTTGCCCTCGTTGTATTCCGGGAATAACGTACCCTGGCCGGCGATAGGCGAACCGTCGTAGCTGGTGGTAATGAGCCTTTTGAGGCCGAGCTTGTTGAAGTTGGCAGCGAAGTATTTGAAGAAGTTGCTCTCGAAGGGGTCGTCGCAGTTGCAATAGACGACCTTGCCGCGGAAGGTGTCGGGGTCGTACTCCAAGTAGGCCTCGACCTCCTTCTGGATGTCGATGTACTGGGTGTAGAACTCGTCCTGCTTGGCCTTCTTGGCGTTCGTCAGCCCGACGTTCGAGATACTTGCGACTCGGCTCAGGGAAATATCCTCTAGTTTCGGTGAGACAAGAGTAGCAGCGGTTCCCGTTGGTAGCGAAACGAATTGTGGGTGGGGTCTATGCGGAATTATGGTCGCTGCGCCTGCGGCTCCGCTCGGGCCGTCGGCAGAGAGGTTGCGTCCCGCGGGGCGGGACGCGGTTTCTAACCTGGGCCTCCCCGCTGCGCGGTGTCGGCCCGGACTGTTATGTCGTCGCGCCTTCGGCGCTCGGATTCGTGGTGTGGTTCTGGAGCCGGGTTCGAGATCGCAGGTTCGACTGGTAGACGGCGCTGTGTGGGTTTGTGGGATGTGCGGAGGGAGGAATCTCGAGCTGTGAGCTGCGAGCTATCAGCTGACAGCGTGAGGCCCGCGGCTGAAGCCGGGCATTCTTTGCGCGTGGTTGTCCGCGGGCTAAAGCCCGCTGCTACTCCGGGATGAGGGCAGGCGAGCGGAGCCTGGATGGGGTTGTCGCTTCCGCACCCGTCCGCAGAGAGCGCGTGCGGATGGGGCGCCCAATGTGCGCCGCTGGGTTGTCCGCAAAAGGCAGACCCACCCTTCGCGGTGCGAAGGATGGGCCGGCCAAGATAGAAGGCGAGTACGGGGATTCTTCGCCCATTCGACCCAGCTCGCGCCTCGCTCAGGGCTCAGAATGACAGGTTCGGTCGTGTATGGGGTTCGAGAGGACGCCGTGACGCGATCCCACCCAAGCGGAGCTTGGATGGGGCACCCAGCTATTTCCAGTCGGGCTTCTTGTAGTTGGGATCGAAGATCGAAGGTCCCCATCCGGCTTTCTTTGCGTAGGTCTCGTCGGCTATGGAGATGCCATCGAGCCGAGCGTAATCGGCAGGTGAAGCATTTGGGATGGACGCTTTCGCGCGCTGGTACTCTTCCTGGTTGATGCGGGAGTAGAACGTGACGATTGCGGAGCCGACCTCGTAGGAGTTGATCATGACGATGCCGTCCGGTGTAGGCAAGATGCCGCCACGCGCTTTGAATGCGAAGCCATTACTTCCCAGGCGCTTGCGGAGTTCGGTCAAGGTTGTGGCGCCGAAGTGTAGACCGGGAAGATCGCAGCCGGTGTCGTCATTGGCTCCGTTCCAGTCGGATTCGAGATAGATGATTCTCCCGTTTCGGCTGAGGGTGACGGAGAAGCTATTGCCGTTGGGCAAGGTCCATCGGCGAACCGACATGCCATTGTCGTTGGCGGTTTCGGCGGGTGATGCGAGGCGAGTGAGAGCTGCGGCTTCGTCGCCGATTTTGAGGCCGTGGAGCGATTGTGCGGGGCATACTGATGGCGACAACGCAAAGAAGAGGGCTGCGGCTATCGCAGTGCAGTAGGCGATCGGGGCATGAGGGTCAGTTTCCGGCATGAAGGGCTTTAGTTTCCGAGGTGTCCGCAAAAAGGCAACCCACCTTTCGCGATGCGAAAGATGGGCTGGCCAAGATAGAGGGCAAATGCGGGATTCTTCGCACATTCGACTCGCTACGCTCGCTCAGGCCTCAGAATGACAAGAGAAAAGCAAACGCAGATTCCCTTCGGGAATGACAAAGGATGAACGGGCTGCCCGAGAGGGCATTAGCTGAAGGAGCTGACGGCTTTGGCTTCGTCGTCTTTGACGTCGAAGACGGTGTAGAGCTTGGTGATCTGGAGGAGGTCGTGGACCTTCTTGGTGAGGTTGAGGAGCTTGAGCTCGCCGCCGGCGTTCTTGACGGAGGTAAAGGCGGAGACCATTTCGCCGATGCCGGACGAGTCGATATAGCTGATGTCTGCGAGGTTGAGGATGATCTTGCGGGAGCCTTTGGCGAGCGCGTCGCGGACGGCGTCGCGCAGGGTGACGCTGCCTTCGCCCAGGGTGATGCGGCCGCTGAGATCGAGGATGGTGACTCCGTCCACCTGCCGGGTTGCTACTTTCATGCTCATTGCGATGTTTCTCCTTGGAGAGGCTAAGCCGCCGGTTGTGCCGGGGAGCGGTGTTTGATCAGCGTCAGTTCTGTGCCTGGATTCAACTGGCGAAAGTGTACCTCATCCATGAAGGCGCGGATAAGGAAGATGCCCCGCCCGGATCCGCGCAGGATGTTCTCGGGCGCGAGCGGGTCAGGGAGAGCGTTGGGGTCGACGCCGGGGCCCTGGTCGGCGATGCGGATGACGAGCGAGTCGGAGGTGGATTCGAAGGCGACGCTGAATTGCTTGGCGGGGTCGTGCGCGTTGCCGTGCATGACGGCGTTGATGGCAGCCTCGCGGACGGCCATGACGATGTTGGGAACGGTGTCAACGTCGAAGCCGGCGCGCGCGGCGAACTCTTCGGCGGTCTTTTCGACGGAGTTGACGCTGTCCAATGTGGAGGGAAGGGTCATGGAGACTCGGCTTGTGGTCGAATCGGGCAATCGGATCACGGATTTTCCGTCCGCGGCGAGGTCCCGCAGATTGCGCTACGGCGGTGATGGCAGTGTGCTTGCGGGGCGAGGGGGATGTCAAGGATGGGGACTGGAGACTAGGGACTCGGGACCAGGGGAGACTGACCCATCCCATCCAAGCGGAGCTTGGATGGGGCACCCACTTTGGGATGACGGCTTCCATTGGTAGCGGGTAGGATGCGAAGTGGGAGAGGATCGCGGCGCATGACGAAACATGCCAGTGTGACGACCAGCGTTTCGGCGCTGCTGGGCGTGCCGGTTGCGGATGCGGCGGGCCGCACGGTGGGGCGTGTGCATGAGTTCGCGGTGAGCCCGATGACGGACGCCAACCATGTGCAGGCGCTGGTATTGCGTCCGGCGGGGATGGGCCGAGACAAGCGGGTGCTGGCGCCGGTGGTCGACCTGGAACTGGGTGAAAGCGGTGGATTGCGGCTGCGGTCCGGTGTGAAGCCGAACCCGATGCCGCAAGACGACGGCTATCTATTGCTGGAGAGGGATCTGCTGGACCAGCAGATTATCGACGTGCATGGGCACAAGGTGGTGCGCGTCAATGACGTGGACCTGGTGTGGGAGGCGGTGAACGGCGACGGCGCGAAGGGCGAATGCGAGACGCACGATCTGAAGGACGGTTGCGAGCTGCGGTTGCGGATTGCGGAGGTTGAGGTCGGCACGCGGGGGGCGGTGCGGCGGCTGTTGAAGGGGCTTCCGGCGTCCACGGTGGAACGCATCTCGATACATTTCCGGACGGCGCTGATCCCGTGGGAGTTTGTAGACCTGATCGACCGCGACCCGGCGCGAAGGGTGAAGCTGAAGATCGAGCAGGACCGGCTGGCGAAGATGCATCCGTCGGACATTGCGGACATTCTGGAGGAGCTTGCGCCGGCGGAGCGGCAGGCGCTGTTCACGTCGCTGGATGAAGAGGTGGCGGCGGAGACGCTGGAAGAGATTGAGCCGCGGATGCAGAAGGCGCTGACGGAGTCGCTGGACGACGAGCATGTGGCGGGGATTGTGGAGGAGATGGACCCGGCGGCAGCGGCGGACTTTCTGGCAGAGCTGCCGGAGGAGCGGTCGGAAGCGATTCTGGAGGAGATGAACCCGGAGGAGCGGCAGGATGTGGAGGAGCTGCTCGAGTTTTCCAGCGATACCGCCGCCGGCGAGATGACGACGGATTATGTGTCGCTGCCGCCGGACGCCAGAGTGGAAGATGCTGTCGCTGCGCTGAAGGAATTTGAAGGCGACCTGGGGACGCTGACACACATCTTCCTGGTGGACGCGGAGGATACGCTGCACGGACTGGTTCCGCTGGTGAAGGTGCTGCTGGCGCCGCGCGAAGCCTCGCTTGCAGAGCTGGCGGATGAACATATCGTGAGCTGCGATCTGCATGCGGGCGGCAAGAAGGTAGCGGAGCTGTTCGATAAATACAACCTGCGCGCGCTGCCGGTGCTGAACGAGCAAAAGAAACTGGCTGGCGTGATCTATGCGGAACAGGTGATTGCGCAACTGCGGACGTTGAGCTGAGATGGCGGGGGAAGAGACAGACAGGGAAATGATCCCGGGAGAGGCGTATCCCACATCTCAGAATCGAGATGCGGGGCACCCAGGAGCAGGTTCTCCGTTGAAGATTTTGTACGCGGCGGCGCTGGATGAGAAGGATTCCGCGCTGTATCGGCTGTGGGCACTGGAGCGGCTGGGGCATTGCGTTGTGCGGTTGAACTCGTATGACTACGAGCCGGCGAATGCGCTGGTGAGCAAGATCGCATTTCGATTGGCGGCAGGGCCGTGGGTTGAACGGCTCAACCGCGATCTGCTGAAAATGGCGGAGCGCGAGCGGCCGGACGTGGTGTGGACGGACAAGCTGCTGGGGATGAAACCGGCGACGCTGGACCGGTTGCGTGCGATGGGAGTTGCGACAGTGAGCTATATGATCGACAACCCGTTCGGCACGCGGCAGGACCCGGGCTGGAGACTCTATATGAAGGACATCCCGCACTACGACCTGCACGTGGTGCAGCGGGACGCGAATATTGAGCACTACAAGCAGCGCGGCGCGCGCGGTGTGATCAAGATTCAGACAGCGTATGAGCCGACGGTACATTTTCCTCCGCCGGAGGGATGGAGCGATAAGGACCGCGATCGCGAGGTGTCATTCATCGGAACGCCGTATGACCAGCGCGGCGAGTTCCTGACGCGGCTGTGGAAGGAGTTCGGAATACCGATTGCCGTGTCGGGTGGACTGGTGTGGAAGGAGCATTTGTCCGCTGAAGGGGTGAATGCGATGTATCGCGGGCATGGCGAGCTGTTCAAGGACGAATACCGCGAAGGCATCTGGCGATCGAAGATCAACCTGAGCTTTCTGACGCATGCCAATCAGGACGAGTTTGCACATAAGAGTTTCGAGATTGCGGCGTGCGAGGGCTTTCTGCTGGCGGAGCGGTCGCAGGGGCATCTGGCGCGGTTTCGCGAGGATGAGGAGGCGGTGTTCTTCTCGACGATGGAAGAGTGCGTGGAAAAGATCCGGCGATGGCTGCCGGACGAGGCGGGGCGCGCACGGATTGCCGTCGCCGGGCGGCTGCGGGCGGAGCAGAGTGGGTATCACAATGACCGGCAGGTGGGCCTGATCGTTGAGCGTATGCGGGAAATTCTGCAACGCCGGCGAGATGAGCAGCAGAGCGGAGCAGCAAGGCGGCCCACGGGGGCAAGAGAACTTTGATCCGCGATCTCGAGCGTGAGACGCCGGCAAACGGCGAACGCGCGGACGTTTGCATTGTGGGCGCGGGGGCGGCGGGGATTGTGCTGGCGGTAGAACTGGCGCGGATGGGCAAGCGCGTGACGCTGCTGGAAGGCGGCGGAGCGGAGTTGGAAGAGGCATCGCAGGAGCCGTACCGCAGCGAGCTGGTGGGATTGACGCATCGTGGCGTGCATACGGGGCGGTTTCGCGTGCACGGGGGAACGACCACGCGGTGGGGCGGGCAGATTCTGGAACTGGATGCGATCGATTTTGAGAAGCGCGAGTGGGTGAGTGGAAGCGGATGGACGTTCGGCAAAGGTGAGCTGACGCGGCACTATGAGCGCGCGTTGGAGTTGGAGGGATTGGGAACGGTCACACGAGAGGATGGCGATGTGTGGCGCGGGCTGGGGCTGAGACAGCCGCAATATGACTCGCTGATTGCGTATCTTTCGCGGTGGTGCCCGGAGCCGAACTTTGCTGTTCTGCACCGCGCGGCGCTCGAAGGCGAGGGGATTGCAGTCTGGTTGCATGCCAATGCGGTTGGGCTCGAGATGGAAGGCGAGCATGTGACGGGAGTACGCGCGCGGACGTTCGGTGGGAAGAACGTGCTTTTTGAGGCGGAGCGATATGTGTTTTGTCTCGGGGCTATTGAGAGCTCGCGCTTTTTCTTGCAGCCGCGTGAGAGCGGGCCGCCGTGGAATCGTTCGGGCCTGCTGGGTAGACATTTTCAGGACCACATTGACAGCAATGCAGCAGCGGTGCGGGTGAAGGATCGAGGGCGGTTTCATCAGCGCTTCGACAACATCTTCCTGGCGGGGTTCAAGTATCACCCGAAGGTGAAGTTGAGCGAAGAGACGCAGCGGGATCGGCGCAGCCTGAACGCCGGGGCGACGATGCACTTCATCAGCGAGATGGACGAGGAGCTGGACCGGATCAAGTCAACTGCGAAGAAGGTGCTGCGCGGACGTGTGGGTGAGCTGCGCGCGGGCGACGTAGCTGCGTTGGCAGGGAATCTGCCGCTGCTGGGGCGTCAGGCCTGGCGGTACACAACGGCGCACCGTGCGTATAACCCCAGGGCAGCAGCCATTCAACTGCGCGTGCACTGCGAGCAGGAGCCGTGCTCTTCAAGCAGCGTTTCACTTTGCGATGAGCGGGACTCGCTGGGAATGCTGCGCACGCGGCTGGACTGGCGTATCTCCGATGCGGAGCAGAGAACGATTCTGGAGTTCGCCCGGATCGCGAAGCGAGAGCTGGCCGATGTCGCCGAAGTGGAAATCGACACCCAACTGGAGCAGGGTGATCCTGCGTTCCGTACGCGGTGCGATGACAGCAACCATCACATGGGCGGGATGCGGATGGCGGCATCGGCGATGGAAGGCGTCGTGGACCCAAGTCTGCGTCTGCATGGCACGAAGAACTGCTATGTGTGCAGCGGCGCGGTGTTTCCCACGTCAGGGTTCTCGAACCCCACGCACACGGTGCTCGCGCTTGCTGCGCGGCTGGCGGAACATCTAACGCGATAGCAAATTAACTCCTGATGAATCTGTGAACAGCGGGCGCGAGTCACTGTTTGCGGGTTATCGTTCTAGAGGGGAGTTTTGCGCGCCGCCATGGACACGATTGCACTGGGAACGACGGGCAGGAGGACGACGCGGCTGGGCTTCGGCTGCTCGAGCCTGATGGGCGCCATGGGCCGCAAAGAGTCGCTGGCGATGCTGGACGCCGCCTATGACGCGGGGATTCGGCATTTCGACGTTGCCCCCATGTATGGATTTGGCCAGGCGGAGAGCTGCCTGGGAGAGTTCATCGCGAAACATCGTTCCGACGTGACCGTAACCACGAAGTTCGGCATTGCGGCGCCGAAGCGGCAGGGAATGCTTTCCATAGCGCGTTCCGTGGCGCGGCCGGTACTCCGCATGATGCCGGGGCTTAAAAAAGGGATGCTGCAGGTTGCAAGCAAAACCGCAGCGGCGCAGGAGCGGCCGGAGTTCAGCGCAGAGCAGGCACGAGCATCGCTGGAGCGCAGCCTGCGAGAGCTGAACACAGAGCGGATCGATGTGTGGCTGCTGCATGAAGCGACCGTGGAGGATTTGACGGACGACGGCCTGCTGCGCTTGATGGAGGACGCGGTAGCCGAGGGAAAGATCGGGACATTTGGGGTGGGCAGCGAGCGCGCGCGGGCCGAGGCGTTGATGGCGCAGCGGCCTGAGTATTGCCGCGCGATGCAATTTGAGTGGTCTGTGATGGATGCGCCGGTCAAGGAAATGGGAGTGTTCCGCATCCACCACCGCGCGCTGACGGAGAATTTCCGCGCGCTGCACTCGTCGATCGCGAGCGATCCGGGCCGGGCGGCGCGATGGTCGCGCGATGCAGGTGCGGACCTGAGTGACCCCGAGATGCTGGCCGCGCTGATGCTGAAGGCGGCGCTGGAAGAGAATCCGCATAGCGTGATCCTGTTCTCGTCGAAGAATCCGGCGCACATGCAAAGGAATGTGCACACGGCTGAAGATGGGGCTCTCGCGGAAGCGGCTCGCAGGTTGTACGCGGTGGTTCAGCGCGAGTTTTCGGCCATGGCGGTGGCCGGATGATGCGGTTCTGGCGGACGTGGCGGACGCGTATTTTTCTTATCCTGGCAGTGCTGGGGCCGGGCTTTATCACGGCCAACGTAGACAATGACGCGGGCGGCATCTATACCTACGCCACGGCGGGAGCGAAGTTCGGCTATGGATTGCTGTGGACGATCATCCCGATGGCGATCATGCTTGCGTTTGCGCAGGAGATTTCCGCGCGCATGGGGGTCGTTACCGGCAAAGGCCTGAGCGAGCTGATCCGCGAGGAGTTCGGGCTGCGGATCACCGCGACCCTGATGCTGGGGCTGGTGCTGTGCAATCTGGGCGACGTGATCTCAGAGTTCGCGGGCGTTGCGAGCAGCGGGCAATTGTTCGGGATCAGCAAATTTATCTCGGTGCCGATTGCGGCGGTGCTGGTATGGGCGCTGGTCGTCTTCGGAGACTATAAGAAGCTCGAAAAGATTTTCGTGTTTCTCTCGTTTTTATATGTGGCGTACATCATCACGGCCGCGCTCGCGCACCCAAGCTGGGGCAGCGCCATCCGGCAGACGCTGCGCCTGCCGAGAGCGCACGACCTGGGCAATTCGGAGTATCTGTTTCTTTCGGTCGGAATCATCGGTGCGACCGTGGCGCCCTGGCAGCAGTTCTATCTTCAGGCGTCGGTGGTGGACAAAGGCGCGAGCGCGTCCAAATTGAAGCTGGCGCAGCTCGACGCAGTCATCGGCTCGGTCTTCTCGGTACTGGTAGCGGCATTCATTGTGATCGCATGCGCCGCAACCTTGTTTGCGGCCGGCCTTCACAACATCGGGGGGGCGGCCGACGCGGCGCAGAGCCTGAAGCCGCTGGGGGGGCAATACGCTTTCATCCTGTTCTCGTTCGGGTTGCTGAACGCGTCGCTGTTTGCGGCGTCGATCCTGCCGCTTTCTACGGCCTATACGGTTTGCGAGGCGATGGGATACGAGAGTGGGTTGAGCAAACGTTTTCGCGAAGCGCCGATCTTTTATGGGATCTATACCGGGCTGTTGATTCTGGGTTCGATCATCATCCTGATGCCGAAGGTGCCGCTGGTTGCGGCCGCGGTGTTGTCCCAGGTGCTGAACGGGGTGCTGCTGCCGGCGGTGCTGATCTTCATGCTGGTGCTGGTCAACCGGAAATCGCTGATGGGAACCAAGACGAACGGCCGTGCCTACAACGCAGTCGCGTGGACGCTGACTGCGCTGGGAACGGGGCTGACAGTGCTGATGCTGATCGGAATGGCGCGCGGAAATTAGAGCAGCCTGCCTTCACTCAGGTCGCGGATAAGGCCGAGGTCGGCGGCGAGGAAATCGAAGGCAGGGAGCGCGGTAAGGGGCGACCAGCGGAGGTCATTGAAGATGCGGTTGTCGAGCGCTCCGCTGAACTCGTGGACCGTGAAGAACTGCAGATCGATGGTTGCGCCGTTGCGGTAGCGATGGCGAAGCTGCGTGATGCGCGGTCCGATGACAGCCTCTATGCCCAGCTCTTCGCGGAGTTCACGAGCGAGGGCCTCTTCGGCGGATTCACCGGGCTCGATCTTGCCGCCGGGGAACTCCCACTTGAGACTCATGGGTTGATCGGGCCGGCGCTGGCAGACGAGCACTTCGGTGGCAGTTCCATTTTCGCTTTCCACAGTGCGCAGGATAAGGGCTGCGACAACAAAGCGCACCGGCTTGCCGTTGCGACTGCCAGGTGCATCGAGCTTGCGTATGCGGTCTTTCACGAAGGCCAGCCCAGGTCGGCGCATTGGGTGTGCGCTCTTTATTACGAATAGCTTAGACGACCCCGAGAGGAAATGGCACGAAAGACGAGCAGTGAGTGTCGCCGAGAGTACGAAGCTGGTCCATCAACGAGGCCGCCGGTGCAGAGGGCGTATTTAGCGGCGCGCGTTTACCGGGACGCCCATGCCGTTCAGTTTGCTGCGGGCCTGAGTCGCCTCCGGCGAGGTGGGGAAGCGCTGAATGACGGCGCGAAATTCCGCGATGGCAGCTTCGCGGTCCTTGAGTGTGAGCAGCGCCTGGCCTTTGTGCAGGTGCGAAACGGCTGTCTTCTGATTGCCGGGGTAGTCGTTCAGGACGTGGTCGTAGTCCTTGACGGCTGCGGAATACTTTCCATGGCGATAGTCGATCTCGCCGAGGTAGTACCAGGCCTGTCCCGCGAACTGGTCGGATGGGTTGGCCTGAATGACCTGATTGAATTCCTCGGTGGCAACGGGATATTTGGCGGCCATGTAATCGTTGAGTGCGATGCTGAAAAGCGTGCTGGCCGATTGTCCGGAGGGTTGCGTGGGCTGGACGGGAGGAAGGTTGCGCGATCCGGCGTAGGGTCCCTGGCGAGTGGCAAAGGGAACATCGGGCGAGGGTTTGTTATCCGCCATGGGCGCGCCCGGTGGGGGCTGAGTTGGAGCAGATCCTGGAGGCTGGACGTTCTGGTCTGAGCCGGGCGTGCCTGGGGCGGGAGAGCCAGTGGCCGGCTGCGACATATTCTGCAGCGTGGCGTTAATGGACTGCTGCTGCGACTGGATGCCCTGGAGGGCTTTGTCGAGGTTATTGATGCGGGCCTTCACTTCGTCGACGGAGTCGTTGAGGGATGAGATCTGGCCGGAGAATTGTTCCTGCTTCGTGCCGGCCGCCTCCTGCTGCTGGCGCATCTGCTGTTCGAGCCCCTGCACGGTGGTGGACATTTTGTTGACGGCGTCGGCGGTTTGCTGGACGAGATCCTTGAGGACGCCCATGCGCTCGTCATTGGACTGCTGAAGGCGCGCGACGGAGTCCTGGAGATTTTGCACCTGGGTCTGGAGCTGCACCATGTCCTTGTTGACGGCGAAGGCACGCGGCGCGGCGAGCGTCGCGAGGCAGAACAAGGTACAGGCGGCGATGGGGAGTGCGCGATGTCGGGTCATGCGATTACCTCACATTAAGTTTAGCGGCGTCCTGAGCGCGGTGTACGTTGACGGGCACCTGAAAAGCAAATACGGGGATTCTGGAAGCCGAAGCCCGGAATGGCGAACCCATTTGCCGCCGCAAAAAAGCAACCCACCCTTCGCGTTGCGAAGGATGGGCCGCCCGGCATCAGTCTAGCGGTCGAGAGAGAACTGTGCGCGGCGATTCTGCTGCCAGCATTCTTCCGTCTCGTCGGTGCAGAACTGTTTCTCCTTGCCATAGCTGACGACGCGCACACGCGAGGAGTTGACGCCGGCGTTGACGAGTGCCGTCTTGGCGGCGTTGGCGCGGTTCTCGCCGAGGGCCAGGTTGTATTCGGCTGATCCCCGGTCGTCACAGTAGCCGCCGATGACGATCTTGATGTCGGGGTGCGACGTGAGGTAGGCGGCTGCTTTGGAAGCGGCTGCCTGGCCGTCGGGACGCAACTCATAGCTGTCGTAGTCGAAGAAAATGTCGGGCACGTTCTGGTGGAAGACTGCGTCGGACCCCATATCGGCGGAGTTACTGTTATCGGCGGGCGCGACAGGAGCCTGCGGCACGCGCACGGTAACACGCACGTTGGCTTCGGCGGTGCCGCCGTCGCCTTTGGCGGTGAGGTGGAAGTTGGTGGAAGTGGAGGGCGACACAGTCTGCGTGCCGTTGACGGGGACCTGGCCGATACCGTCGATGGTGACGGTGGTCGCGTCGGTGGTGCGCCAGTTGAGGACGACGGACTGGCCGAGATCGATGGCGAGCGGATCGGCGGTGAGATTGGCCGTGGGGGCGGCGGTGGGGGTTGCGCTAGGAGCGCCGGCGTTGGAATTCACCGGTGCGGTCTTGTGGTGGCAACCGGCGAGGGCAAAGAGGCCGAGCGCGAGAAACAGGGACGTACGCGAGGCGCGAAGATGGGTGTGGCGGGAAGCGGGGAGGGGATCGGTCATTTCATTTCTCCTGCGTTAACCAAGGCGAAAGGGAAGGTTTGGCAGCAGCTCGAAAGGGCGCTGTCCGGTCGTTTCCATGGTACTGAGAGCGAGGGTACCCGTGTGGGCTTCGCGAGGGGATGCATCGGCTGAGGCAACAGGTAGTCTCGACATTGTTCTCTCCCACTCATGCGCGATGAGGCCCGCGCATGAATGGGGCACCCGAGCGTTATGGGCTGTCATCATTTCCAGCTCCAGTTGGGCATGTCCGCGCCGGTGCCGGTGATGGGGTGTGTGTTGCCATTATTGGCGCCATCGGAGATCAGCAAGGTGTAGATGCGGCTGCGCGCGGTGTTCCCGTTGGGCGAGCAAGAATAGACAAGGTGGCGGCCATCGGGCGACCAGGAGGGGAAGTCGCACTGGCCGGAGCCCGACGTCATTTGCTTCCATTCCTTGGTGGCGATGTCCATGATGTAGATGTCTTCGCCGCCGGGTGCGCCAGGCCCATGCTTGCGGTCCCACGCGTAGGCGATCCACTGGCCGTTGGGCGACCATGAGGGCGAGCTGACGTAGCCACCGTCGGTGAGCTGCTGAATCCCGGTGCCATCGGTGTTCATGATGTAGAGCTGGGGCAGGCCGGTGCGGTCGCTGATCCATGCGATCTGCGCGCCGGAGCGGGGATTGAAGGTGGGCGAGGAGTCGGGCCCGCGGAAGTGCGTGATCTGGCGGGCAAGGGCGCCGTTCGAGTCGGCGATCCAGATTTCGGGGTCACCGCTGCGCGACGAGGAGAAGGCGATCTGGTTGCCGTCCGGCGACCAGGCGGGCGTGCTGTTGAGGCTGCCGGCGGAGGGGAAGTTGACCATGCGGCCCAGAACGAGGGAATACATGCGAATCTGGAAGCCGTTCTTGCCGAGGGATTCGAAGGCGATGCGGGAGTTGTCCGGCGAGACGCGCGGCCCCATGGATGTGCTGCCGACGTGCGTGACCTGGTGCTGGTTCGCGCCGTCGTAGTCCATCATCCAGATTTCTTTGGTCGCGCCCTCCTGCTTCGTGTAATAGATTTTGCTCTCACAGATGCCGGGCAGGCCGCCGCCGAGATGACTGATGATCTCATCGGCGAACTGGTGCGCGATCTGGCGCGCTGACTCCTCGCTGGAGTCGCCGGAGTACTGCTTGGCGAGCACCTGCGGGTATTGTGTGTTCTTCGCGTCGTAGAGGAAGCCATTGACGAGGAGTTTGCCGGCGGAGACACCGATGGAACCGAAGGCGAGGAACGATGCGCTGGGCGGCGGGTCAGAGTAGGCCTGCAGATGGACCTCGGCCGGTGAGCCGGGACTGCCCGATGGCAGCAGGCTCTTGGATACGACGTCGAAGATGCCGGCGTTGGCGAGATCGGCATAGAGGGTGCTGTCGAAGGTGGTCTTCGGCTGCGCGGTCTGCTGGTCCAAGTTCGATGGTTTGAAGTCGGTGACGGCGATGCGGATTTTTGCCGCATTGCCGGAGGTCGCCTGGGTAAAGACGGTGTCCTGCGCGGACGCACGCCGCGCCGGGACGGCAACCGCGAACAAGACCGCGAAAGACAACAATAGTGGGCTGCTAAGGAAGTGGCGGCGTCGGGGCAGGCGGGAGATTCGAGATCGAAGGAGCGAACGCACCATGCTCTCAATGTTAGACGGTTGTGCGGTGGAGGGGGTTGTCGGGAACCGGCTTCATACACAGCGTTCGTGGACGCACGCTTCGCACGCCGTACCCAATATAGTTACGGAAAGCGGGCTAGTGCGGAGCGGGGTCGAAGGTGTAGTACACGCTGATATGGGTGCCGTTGTAGGCGTCCGGCAGCGGGGCGAAGGAACCGACGCGACGGACGGCGTTGACGGCGCTCTGATCGAGCGTGGGGTCGCCGGAAGGCTGCGCGACCTGGACTTCGCTGACAGAGCCGTCACGCGCGATGTCGAAACGTACGATCGCGCGATGGCCGGGGGCCTGCCGATCGAGCATAGACGTCAGCCATTGATTCGCGACCTGCTGCGTGAGTTGGTTGACGTAGTAGGCGAAGCGCTGCCCGAAGGCGGCATCTTGCGCGCCGGCGCTGACGGTTCCGGCGTGCGTCGGCACGACGGCCATCGCCATCTGCGGCGCAGGCGCAGTACCGGTGGTGACCTTGTTGGGCTGCGGTGGGGCAGGTTGCGGGTGCAGAGGTGGTGCCGGGGTATTCTTTGCGGCGACTTTGGGCGGCTTGGTTGCCTTGACGGGAACAGGGATCGCGGCGGGTTCCGGCTTCTCAACGGTTTTCGGTGTGGGCGGCGCAGGCGTAGGCGAAGGATTGTCCGTGGCGAGAACGGATTTGGGATTGGTGAACTCTTTTGGCGGCAGGCTGACCAACGTGGCGGAGATGGCTCCGCCGGTATTGGTCGCGCCCCAATTGTCGCCGTGATGCAGGACGCCCCAGGCGAGCGCAATGGCGATGAGCGCCGCATGCAGCGCGAGTGACCCGGCGAATCCAGGTGCAAAGGGATCGCTGGAGGTGCGGAGGGTGCGGGTTGGAAGGGCGAGGGACACCGGTCGTCTTTCGATCAAAAGCCAATACGGAGATTCTGGAGCTCCGCTCCAGAATGACGAGCAAGAACGAATGCGGGGATTCTTCGCCAAACCACCCCAGCCAGCAAGCTGGGCGGGGACCCCGGTGGGCTCAGAACGACGGGTTCAATCGGGATTGGGTTGGGGCGAATCATCGTTTTAGGGTGTCGGCGTCGATTCGATCGGCTGGGTGACGATGGAGATGTTGGTGATGCCGGCGCGCTTGACCGCATCCATGACCTGAGCGAAGGTGCCGAACTGTACGCGCTCGTCGGCGCGAACGTAGATGGTGCGCTTGGCGGGATCAGCGCCGGCCAGGGCGCGCAGACGCAGCGTGAGGTCGTCGAGGTTGATGGGCGTGTCTTTTCCGCCCGCCTGAAGAAAGACGTTGCCGCTGTGGTCGATGGTGACGACGTTGCGTTCTTCCGTGAGTTGCGCAACGGAGCGCGTGTGCGGCACCGCGACGTCGATGCCGGACTGGAGTACCGGCGCGGTGATCATGAAGATGATGAGCAGCACGAGGACAACATCGACCAGCGGCGTGATGTTGATGTCGGCCAGCGCGGTTTGAGTGCGCGCGAAGCCGCCCGCGCGTGTGGTGAAGGCCATTTAGAACGTCCTCCGGCGCATTTGCGCGAGAGGGTCTTCAAGCGGCGGTGCGGCAGGCATTTGGGGTACGGGCTGTGATTGCGGTTGGGCTGAGGGAGTCAGCATGGCGGCGTTTTCGATGGCGTTGAGCAATTCGCGGCCGAAGTCGTCCATGCGCGCGGCGAAGTCACGTAACTGCGCGGTGAGCTGGTTGTACCCGATGAGCGCGGGGATGGCGACGAAGAGTCCCGCCGCGGTGGTGATGAGTGCGGCGGAGATTCCCGGTGCAACGGTGCGCAGCGTCGCGGCTCCCGAAGTGCCGAGGCCGTGGAAGGCGTCCATGATGCCCATGACCGTGCCGAAGAGGCCGATGAAGGGCGCGGCCCCGGCGATGGTGGCGAGCCATGTCATGCGCTGCTCCATGTTGGTAAGGGCTTCGGAACTGGCGGTGAGCGCGGCGCGCTCGAGCGCGGGCGGATTGCGCGGCAGGCCGCGGCCGCCGGACTGGCGCTGGTACTCGTCGTTGATTTCGATGAAGACCGGGACTAGCGGACTGGGCTGAAACTGCTCAGCGACGGAGGCGATCTCGGAGAGGCGACCGGATTTGCGGAAGGCGCGGAGGAAGCGCGTGCCCTCCTTGCGGGCGCGGGAGAAGGAGCGCCACTTGGAAAGCATGATGGCCCAGGAGAAGACGCTGAAGATCAGCAGAATGACGAGGACTGTCTGGGCGACCGGACCGGAGTCGAGCACAGTCTTCAGCAGCGCAGAGCCGGGAGAGCCGACCGGAACGGGCGAGGCTGGGATGGAGTCATCCTGGAGCAGGAATAGGGCGAGCGCAAGGGGGGAGAAGGGGATCAGCGCGGTCATTATGGCTATTGTAGGACGCGGAATGGGACAGAAACGTGGAGGGAATCGCGGGTGGTACGGGGGTTTGCAGGACTACATCAGAGGTTAAGTCTCAAACGCCGAGCCTGCTCTAGGTCGATTTGAAAGCTGTAGCCGTGTTTTTTCAGTAGGCCTAATAGTTGGCTTCCATTCAGAAGTGTTATGGGTTGGTTCTGCTGTGCTTCCGTAAATTGACTATGTAGCCTATCAAGGTCCCGCCGCGCTCTGCCCAATTCGTCCGGCACTAAAACCCGGACATGCCTTTCAAAGGCTTTCCGCTTTCGGGCCAGCCGCTCCTTAGCCTTCCGGCTATGCCAGTTGCTGAACTCGGCCGTTCCTGCGTTGAATAAACTAAGCAAGTAGGCGAGGAGTTTGAACAACCCCCACCCAAGGACGACCAGGACCAGCAGTGCGATGCCAAGTTCTTCAGGCATGTCCTCTTCCTGCGGATAATGTTACAAGCGAATAACGAGAACCAAATGGATCAGAAAATCAATGAGAACCCAGAGCAGAAAGTCTCGACTCCTGTAGAAGCCCCTCGCGAACGTGCGATGCGGATTTGCAGCGAGCTCTATGGCTCGATGAAGGGGGAGATTGCGGCCCACGGCGGAACGGAGGGCTACATGAGGTGGGTCCGAGGGGATGGCGAAGACAGCGAGGTTGACGTTTGGTTGCGCAGCAAAGAACGAAAGTCCTGACGTGCTAGGCTTGCGCTAATAAAGGACGAGGCGCAGGCGACGATGCTGCTGGAGTTGCGGGCGGAAAACTATGCGGTGATCGACCACGCGACGGCGAGCTTCGGGCCGGGGCTGAACCTGCTGACGGGCGAGACGGGCGCGGGCAAGTCGATCCTGATCGATGCACTGGCGCTGCTTCTGGGCGGCAAGGCGTCGAGCGACGTGGTGCGGCATGGCGCGGAGAAGGCGGTGCTGGGCTGCGTGTTTGAGGCGACACCTGGCGCGCTGGCGGTGCTGGACAGGAACGGCATCGATGCGGAGGCGTTCTCGGACGACATTCTGCTGCGGCGGGAGATCGGCGCGAGCGGCAAGGGCAGGGTGTTTGTGAACAACCAGCCGGCAACTGTTGCGGTGTTGCGAGAACTTGCGGCGGAGCTGGGGCTGATCCACTCGCAGGGCGAGACGCTGGGGTCGTTCGACCAGGCGCAACAGAGATTGTTGCTGGACCGGTTTGGATCAATTGCCACTGAGCGCGTGGGAGCGGCGTTTGTGGCGTGGCGCGAGACGGTGGAGAAGTTGCGCGAGTTGGAGTCAAGCGAGCAGGACCGGCTGCGGATGGCGGACCTGTGGCGATTTCAATCGAAGGAGATTGCAGACGCGCAGATTGCGAGCGAGGAGGAGGACGCGAAACTGGAGCAGGAGAAGCGCGTGCTGGCGAACGCGGAGAGGCTGTATACGGCTGCGATGAGCGCGCATGAGTTGCTGTATGAGGGCGAGGACGCGGTGGAATCCACGCTGACCGCGGCGCTGAAGCAGGTGGAGGAGCTGGCGAAGTATGAGCCTCGGTTCAAGGAGGCGGCGCAGCAGTTGGCGAGTGCGAAGGCGGCGGTAGAGGATGTGAGCGCGGCGGTGCGGGATTTTGCGGAGGAGACGCAGGCTTCGCCGGAGCGGCTGGAGGAGATTGAAGACCGGCTGGCCGCGTTGGATAAGCTGAAGCGGAAGTATGGGACGACGCTGGCGGAAGTGGTGCGGTTTGGGGAGGAGTCTGCGCGCCGGCTGGCCGAAGTGGAGAACCGCGACGAGCTGTTGAAGGAAGTGCGCGCGAGGCTGGCCAAGGATGCAGCGGAATATCGTGCTGCTGCGAAGGAGTTGAGCGCGGCGCGGGCGTCGGCTGGCGGGAAGCTGGAGAAGCTGGCGATGGCGCAGATCAACGATCTGGCGATGAAGGTCAGTTTTCGGGTAGAAGTTGCGGCCAGCGAGGATGAGAGCGCGTGGACGGCGCTGGGGTGGGACCGGATTCAGTATCTGATTGCGACGAATGCGGGCGAGCCGCTGAAGCCGCTGGAAGAGATTGCGTCGGGCGGGGAGATGTCGCGGGTGATGCTGGCGCTGAAGGTGACGGTGGAGGAGAGCTTCGCGGCGGGTGCGGGCAAGGGAAAGAGGAAGGCGGAGCTTCCGACACCACGCATGCTTGTCTTCGACGAGATCGATATCGGGATTGGCGGCCGGGCCGCGGAGGCCGTTGGCAAAAAGCTGAAGGCGTTGTCCAAGCGGCAGCAGGTGGTGTGTATCACGCATCTGCCGCAGATTGCGGCGTTTGCCGACCAGCACTTTGTGATTGAAAAGGCGGAGAAGGGTGGGCGGACGCGCACGACGATCCGGCGGATGGAAGACACAGAGCGCGAAAGGGAAGTGGCGCGGATGCTGAGCGGGGCGAAGTTGACCGAGGCGAGCCTGGAGAATGCGCGGCAATTGCTGGTGGCGAGCAGGTAAGCGAGTGTCCCTGGCCTAGTCCGTGCATGGACGGACGCGGCTTCCGTGGCCGGTGCAAATTTGTCGAGCCAAGGGTTGCGAATTGAGAGTAGAATTCTGCCACTTCGGGCGACCGGAGGGCTGACCTGAACGGGTTGGGCGAGTCTTCCCTGCGACCGGAGTTAAGGGCCTTTGAGGAGGAGACCATGTCCAATACACCGACCAAATGCGCGCATATGGCTTGTTCGTGTATGGCGCCGCCGGGAAAGAAGTACTGCTCGACCCATTGCGAGGACGCGAAAGCGATGACCACCCTGAGCTGCCACTGCGGGCACCAGGGGTGCGACGAGCACGCATGAACCATGCGCAGGATGACGGCGGCGGGCGCGGCGAACGATCTTTGAATCTATGATCCCGCCGATGAAAGCCCTCCGCCGTCTGGTTTGGAGAGCTGTCCTACTGTCGAGCGGATTCGAGGGCGGCAACGCGCTCAGTAAGTGCAGCGATGAGCCTGAAGGTGTCAAGCTCGCTTTTCGCCTTCGACTCGCTGATAGCCGCCATGAGCGCTTTGAAGTTTGCGTCCTGCTGATTTCGCGAAGCCTCGTGTTGGGTTTGCATCTCGGCACGCAGCGAGGTGTACTGGGTTTCCATCTGTCGTTCGATGGAAGAAACGCGGACCTTCAGTTCACGCACGTCGGGCGCGATCACATCCTGAATGCGTGCTGTAGCGTTTCGAGAATATTGTTGGGGTATTGTCTCTCTGCTCCCTGTTCTCTGAAGGCTATTGTAGTGCTACCTGACCGGCGCAGTGTCATCGAATGCGAATTCTAGGGATGTTGGACCCTCAATGCAGGCGACGGAGGGGTCCCAGTTTGACAACCGCAGCCCGGCCATCTCCCGGATGTGTGGAGGGGCTGAACACGGTATACTTGAAGGGTGACTACCCTGACCGCAGCCGATCCTTCTCAGACCCTAAACGACGCGGGAACCACACCCACGAAGCGAGTCCTGTTGCTGAAGCCTCGGGGCTTCTGCGCAGGCGTGGTGCGGGCCATCGATATTGTGCAGATTGCGTTGGATACCTTTGGCGCGCCCATTTACGTGCGGAAGGAGATCGTCCATAACAGCTATGTTGTGAACGATTTGGCCAAAAAGGGCGCGATCTTTGTGAATGAGTTGGATGAGGTTCCGGAGGGGGCGAGGGTCATCTATTCGGCACACGGCGTCTCGCCGGCGGTTCGGGCGCGCGCCAAGGAGCGGAACCTGAAGGTGATTGACGCGACCTGCCCGCTGGTGACGAAGGTGCACCTGGAAGCGATCAAGTTCTCCAAGCAGGGCTATTCACTGGTGCTGGTGGGGCACAGGGACCACGAAGAGGTTGAGGGCACGCAGGGCGAGGCGCCGAGCGTGACGCAGGTAGTCTCTACCGTGGAAGAGGTGGAGCGGCTGGTGGTGCCGGACCCGAACAAAGTGGCCTATCTTACGCAGACCACGCTATCGCTGGACGAGGCGAAGTACATGATCGAGGCCTTGAAGAAGAAGTTCCCGAACATTGCGGGGCCGGCGGCGCAGGATATTTGCTATGCCACAGAAAATCGGCAGGTTGCTGTAAAGAACGTTGCGCATGAGGCGGACCTGGTGCTGGTAGTGGGATCGAAGAACAGCTCGAACTCCAACCGTCTGGTGGAGGTTTCGAAGAACCTTGAGACGAATGCGCATCTGATCGATGGTGCGGACGCGATTCAGTCTGCATGGCTGGAAGGTGTGAATACGGTCGCGGTAACGGCAGGCGCTTCCGCGCCGGAGGTGCTGGTACAGCACGTGGTGGATTATCTGCAGGAGATGGGCTATGGGTCCGTGGACGAGGTGGAGGTGATGCCGGAGAACGTCCGGTTCGGCCTTCCGCCGGAGATTGTCCAGGCTATTGCTTCGGCCCCGCCCGCACATCCCTAGAGAGCCGTCGCATGGTGGCCGCCCGGTGAGGGCCCGAGCACGCTCCAGAATCCAGACCGGCGGAACGAATAGCAGCACCCGGCCCTGGAGATTCGAGAAAGTTAGGATTGATGAGCACATTTCCACGGAACCCGCAGGCGGCCCCGGTGCAGCCTCGCTATGGTCGTATGGACGTTGCCCTATCGCAAGTAGGCGACGCCGTTGCACGCGGGGCGGACTGGTTGTTCGGCCAGCAGCATCCGGAGGGGTACTGGTGCGGCGAGCTGGAAGCGGATTCAATGCTGGAGTCCGACTACATCTTTATGCACACGCTGCTGGGTACGGGCGACCGCGGGAAAATGGAGCGAGCGGTCAACGAGATTCTGCGGCACCAGAATGCGGACGGCGGCTGGGGAATCTATCCGGGCGGCCCGTCGAATATCTCGCTTTCGGTGAAGGCGTATTTTGCGCTGAAGCTGATGGGTTGGTCGCCCGATCATCCGGTGCTGGAGAAGGCGCGCGGGTGGATTCTGGCGAACGGCGGCGTAACGTGCTGCAACACCTTTACAAAGATCTATCTCTGCTTTCTGGGACAGTATGAGTACGACGCCGTACCGGCAGTGCCGCCGGAGCTGATCACGTTTCCGAAGTGGTTCTACTTCAACATCTACGAAATCTCATCGTGGTCGCGCGCCATTCTGGTGCCTCTATCGATCGCGTATGCGAAGAAGCCGTTCAAGAAGATTCCGGCGGAGCAGGGGATCGATGAGCTGTTTGTCGGGGGCCGCGCGAACGCCGACCTGCACTTGAAATGGGACAAGAAGAACTGGATCAGTTGGCGGAATTTCTTCCTGTTCACCGACCGCATGGTGCACTGGTTTGAGCGCATTCACATCCGGCCGCTGCGCAACGTTGCGCTGAAGATGGCGGAGAAGTGGCTGCTGGAGCGCTTCGAGATGTCGGACGGGCTAGGTGCGATTTACCCGGCGATGATGAATGCGATTATTGCGCTCGCGTGCCTGGGATATACGCAGGACGACCCGCAGTTCATCCGCGCGATGGACGAGTTTGAAAAGCTGGGTATCGACAATCCGAACGGCGAGCCCGGGTATCCGACTCCTACGTTTCGGATGCAGCCGTGCATGTCGCCGGTGTGGGACACGGCGCAGGCGGTGTTTGCGCTGGGCGAGGCGGGCGTACCGAATACGGACGCGCGGCTGCTGAAAGCGGTTGACTGGATGCTCTCCAAAGAGGTACGGCACAAGGGCGACTGGGCCGTGAAGGTGAAGAATGTTGAGCCCGGCGGCTGGTATTTCGAGTTCAACAATGAGTTTTACCCGGACGTGGACGACTCCGGGCAGGTGTTGCTTGCGCTGAACCAGGTGCGCAACCCTCGCGAGCGGTATCAGTATGAAGTGGCGCAGCGGGCGATCGAGTGGATCTTTGCGATGCAATGCCGGAACGGCGGCTGGGCGAGCTTTGATCGCGACAATACCAAGATGATCTTCCAGTACATCCCGTTCGCCGACCACAATGCGATGCTCGATCCGCCGACCGTGGACATCACAGGGCGCATTCTGGAGATGCTGGCCGCGTATGGTTACACGCGCCGCGATAAGCGCGTGGAGAAGGCGATCCAGTTCGTGCTCAAGGAACAGGAATCGGACGGAAGCTGGTTTGGGCGGTGGGGCGTTAATTACCTCTACGGCACGTTCCTTGTGCTGCGAGGTCTGGAAGCGATCGGTTTCGACAACAACGAACCTGCCGTGCAGCAGGCGGCGGAGTGGATTCGCATGGTGCAGAATGCTGATGGCGGCTGGGGGGAAAGCTGCGGCAGCTATGACGATCCGACGACGCGCGGTATCGGGCCAAGCACCCCTTCGCAGACCGCATGGGCCGTGCTGGGGCTGCTGGCGGCAGGGGACACGCGATCCGATTCTGTAGCCAAAGGGATTCGCTGGATGGTGGACCGGCAGGCTCCCAATGGTTCATGGGAGGAGCTGGCCGAAGGCCGCAATAATGAGAGCGTCTATACGGGGACAGGATTCCCGCGGGTGTTTTACCTTGCGTACCACCTGTACCGGCAGTACTTCCCACTGCTGGCGCTGACGACTTACAAGAAGGCAATGGAGAAGGAAGCATAAAGAGAATTGATGGTTGCTGGTTGATAGTTGTTAGAGACTGCGGCTGAAATCGCGTCGAGGCAAAAGGAGATTCAGAAAATGGCAGTACCTGTTTCACAGGCATGGACCGTCGCAACGTACGTGCTGAAGCAGCGGATGAAGGGGCGCAAGAAGTATCCGCTGGTGCTGATGCTGGAGCCGCTGTTCCGCTGCAACCTGGCGTGTGCCGGCTGCGGCAAAATCCAGTACCCGGCCCACATTCTGAAGGCAGAGCTGACGCCTGAGGAGTGCTTCAAAGCGGCAGAAGAGTGCGGGACGCCAATGGTCGCGATTCCCGGCGGAGAACCGCTGCTGCATCCGCGCATGCCGGAAATTGTTGCGGGGCTGGTGGCCCGCAAGAAGTACGTCTACATGTGCACCAATGCGCTGCTGCTCAAAGAGAAGCTGCACCTGTTCACGCCGAGCAAGTATCTTTCATTCTCGGTTCATGTCGACGGGCAGAAGGAGCATCACGACTTTTCCGTCTGCCGGGAGGGGGGACATGATATCGCGATGGAGGGTGTTCGGGCCGCGGTAGCCGCGGGTTTCCGCGTGACCACCAACACTACGCTTTTCGATGGGGCCGATCCGAACAGCGTAAGAGCGCACTTTGACGAACTGATGACGGCGGGTGTCGAAAGCATGATGGTGTCGCCGGGATACACATACGACAAGGCACCGGACCAGAAGCACTTCCTCGGCCGTGCGCGATCGAAGAAGCTGTTTCGCGCGATCCTGTCGAACCGCAAGAAGACGTGGCGCTTCAACGCGTCGCCCATCTTCATGGAGTTCCTGATGGGCCGCAAGCACCTGACGTGCACGCCGTGGGGCATGCCGACATTCTCCATCTTCGGCTGGCAGAAGCCCTGCTATCTGCTGCAGGACGGCTATGCGGACACCTTCCAGGAGCTGATGGAGACGGTCGAGTGGCAGAACTACGGCACGGAGAGCGGCAATCCGCGATGTGCGAACTGCATGGTGCATTCCGGTTATGAAGCGAGCGGTGTGAACTACACCTTTGGTTCGCTGAAGGGCCTCCTGGATACGGCGAAGGCGATCTTCTTCGACACGTATGCCGACGACGGCGCGATGAAGCTGTTGAATGAGTGGAAGCCGGCACATACAAGCCCATTGGTGCAGATCGAGGCTGGCGCTGGAACTGAGCAAACGGCGCATGAGAACTCGGCGCTCGAGAGCGTCTCGGGGGATTAACGATGAGCACGCAGATGCAGGAAGCCGCCAAGCTCGATCAGCTTGCGCACGCGGCGCCCGATGAGATTGAAGTCGCAGCGGGCCGTGAACGCGAGCAACTGGAAGGCTGGGTGCCGGCGATGGCCAGCGACGCCGAGGTGCGCGAGGCGCTGGAGAAGGCGTTCGACTATCGCGGGGACATCACCATTACCCGTAAGGACGGCTCACAGGTACAGGGCTACTTGTTCGATCGCAGCAACGGCACGACGCTCCAAGATTCGTATGTGCGCGTGATCCCTGCGGATGGTTCAGGCAAGATGAAGATCGCGTATTCCGATATCGCGGCGCTGGCCTTTACCGGCCGCGATACCGCCGCCGGCAAGACCTTCGAGGCGTGGGTGAAGAAGTACTGGGAGAAGAAGGCGGCCGGCGAAAAGAACATCCAGATTGAGCCGGAGAAGCTGGATTAGGCCAACGATAGAATGAAACAGATGCGGGCCGCGCGCCCGCATTTTGTTTGAATGGCGATGCGAGTGTTCCTGACAGGAGCGACGGGATTTGTAGGCAGCCATGTGGCGCGCGCGTATGCGGCCGCGGGCGCGGACTTGCGGCTGCTGACGCGTTCGACGAGTTCGCAGAAGGCGATCGAGGGGCTGAACGCTGAGGTTGTCGTTGGCGATCTGCGCGAGCCGGAGAACCTGCGAACGGCACTGCGCGGCTGCGATGCGCTGGTGCATGTGGCGGCTGACTACCGCCTCTGGGTGCGCGATCCGAAGGCAATGTACGCGGCCAATGTGGATGGCACGCGCGAACTGCTGCGCATAGCACGCGAGGAAGGCGTGGCGAAGGCCGTCTATACGTCGAGCGTCGCGACGATGGGCTTCAAGGCAGATGGAACCATTGTTGACGAAGCCACCCCGGTCTCGATTGCTGACATGATTGGGCACTACAAGCGGTCGAAGTTTATCGCGGAGCAGGAGGCCATTGCGGCCGCGCGCGCAGGTCAGCACGTGATGGTGCTGAATCCCACGACGCCGATTGGGCCGGGCGACGCGAAGCCTACGCCAACTGGCCGCATCATCGTGGATTTCCTGAACAGGAAATTTCCCGCCTATGTTGACACCGGTCTGAACCTGGTGGACGTAGACGAGGTGGCCCGGATGCATCTGGCGGCGCTCGAACGCGGGATGCCGGGCGAGCGGTACATCCTGGGCGGCGAGAACCTGACGCTGAAGCAGATACTCGACCGCATGTCCGCGATTACCGGCTTGCCTTCCCCGACGATGAAGGTGCCGCACGCGGTTGCCATGGCGTTCGCGTTCTTCGATGAGACGATAACGGGCAAGCTGCGCGGGAAGGAGCCGCGGGCGACGGTTGAGGCTGTGCGTATGGGGAAGAAGTACATGTTTGCGTCGTCAGCGAAGGCGGAACGCGATCTGGGGTTCAAGGTGCTGCCGGTCTATAACGCATTGCGGGCGGCGATCGAGTGGTTTACCGCCAACGGATATGCACCGCGGTTTTCCGGTGACGCGCGATGAATGGTAATACGGCGATCATCGTCGCGCTGCCGCGTGAGGTTGCCGCGCTGGTGAACGGGTGGGAGCGGCGAGACCTTTCGCGCAGCGTACGTGTATGGCGCCGAGGCAATGTAGTTGTGGCATGCGCCGGTATCGGGTCGGCACGCGTCTCGCTGGCGTGCGACGCGGCGATGACATTGGGTCCGGTGGCGACCCTTGTTTCGGCGGGCGTGGCCGGTGCTTGCGATCCGAAGCTTCACGCCGGCGACGTGGTTCAGGGTGCGACAGTGATCGACGCCAGAACAGGAGAGCGGTTTGAGGCGGCGAACATGGGGGCGGCGGCAATTGTGACGGCAGCAGCCATTGTGAGCGTGAAGGAGAAGGCGCGACTGCGCGAGACGTATGGCGCCAGTGCAGTGGACATGGAAGCAGCGACCGTCTTCCGGATCGCGCAGGCACATGGGCTGCAATGCCGTGCGATCAAGGCGATCTCGGATGAAGCAGAGTTCGCGATGGAAGGGTTGGAACGATTTGTGACTCACGACGGCCAATTTCGCCAGTCCGCATTTGCCGCGTACGCCGCGATCCGGCCTCACATGTGGGGCAGAGTGATGGCGCTGGGACGCAACACTGCCCGTGCGGTTCGCGCACTGACCGAGGCATTGGGCGCGGAGATAGACTGAGGTGTCTGGAGAAACGATGGCGAGTGCATTGAGTGAAGCGGCCGGTGCGGGATCTGTACCCGGGATTTCGCAGACTATGCGCGCCGCGGTGTATCGCGGTGTGGACGATGTTCGCGTGGAGAAGCTGTCGCTACCGCTGAATGCAGATGGGACGATCGGCGCAGGCGAGGTGCTGGTTCGCATCGATACATGCGGCATCTGCGGCACGGACCTGAAGAAGATCCATACCGGTTCGCACTCCGCTCCGCGCATCTTCGGGCATGAGATGGCGGGAACGATTGCGATGACCGGCGAAGGAGTGACGCGCTTCGCTGTCGGCGACCGGGTAATGGCCTATCACCACATCCCGTGCGGCGAGTGTTACTACTGTCGCAAGCACACCTACGCACAGTGCGAGACGTACAAGAAGGTTGGGTGTACGGCGGGCTTTATCCCTGCCGGCGGCGGCTTTGCGGAATACATCCGTGTGAGCGACTGGATCGTGGGCAAGCCGGGGAAGACGGCGGGGCTGATCAAAGTGCCGGATGACATCCCGTTTGAACAGGCTGCGTTCATTGAGCCGGTGAACACGTGCTACAAAGCCGTGCGGCTTCTGAATTTGGCGCCGGACGAGACTGTCCTCGTGATTGGTCAAGGCCCGATTGGGATTCTGCTGGCGGCGCTGGCGAAACGCACCGGCGCGAAGGTTCTCACGAGTGACCTCTACCCGGAGCGGCACGCCATCGCAGCGAAGTTCGGCCTCCAGCATGCCATCGAAGCGGGTGCTGATGTGATCGCAGCAGCGAAGGCCGCAACCGACGGACGCGGCGCTGATGTGGTGATGGTCGCAGTGGGCGCCGACGCGCTGATCAAGACAGCGATGAATGCCGTTCGACCTGGCGGCCGCGTGATGCTGTTTGCCTCCACGCAACATGGGGAGGCGCCATTCGATCCGGCCGCCGTCTGCATGGACGAGAAGACGCTGATGGGGTCGTACTCGTCCTCCGTGGATGTGAACGATGATGTCGCGGAGCTGGTGTTCGCCGGCTACCGCGATGGCAGCTTCGACCTGACGCAACTTATCTCACATTGGTTTTCGATCGAGGACTCCGTAGCCGCGATCGATCTTGCGTCGCATCCGCAGCGGGATTCGATGAAGATTGTGATCAAACCGTAGATATATGCTGACTGCATGAAGGCCACTGGACTGCCAGCGCGGATTACGTATGCGATCCTTGCCGTTCCCGCGGCATTAGTCGTGGGATTCTCCGCGACGGCATGGCTGCTGCCCAAGCTGGCGCCGCTCTTCGGCGTTGTAAGTCCGCCGCAGCAGAGTGAAGATCTATTTCGTCTGGCGCTCAGTGTCGGAAGCATCGTGGCGGTGCCGGCGTTTTTCTGCGCACTGACACTTCCCTGGAAGCGCAGGCGGCAGCGGCGTGGAAGAAACTGGCGCATGGCCGTGTCCGCAGCCGTAGTGGTAGCGGCTTCGCTGGCTTTCTCAGGGCTCGGGCACAGCATTCGCTACGATCTGGTATTTGCCGTCTGGCTGGGATACACGCTCGCACTGACGTTCGTGCGCTATGGTCTTGTAGACCAGAAGCGCGAGCGCGTCTTTGCAACGGAGCCGGATGAGGATTGACGTGCAGCCATAAGTGCACGTCTCCATTCATCCTCACGGGCAATTTGACCGCGCTTCCGAGCGGCGGCTAGACTCGACAACGGCGCTGTGAGGGCAACCGAATCGCGACGAGAGCGTACGACACGCCGGAGTTCCGGGGCCCCAGCCAAAGAAGAGGAGTGCTGAACCAATGCTGGATGCAAACCGGCTTTTTCCTGCCGACCCCACTGCGCGCGCCGTCGCGGCCAAACTCTACGAGACGGTTCGCGATCTGCCCATCATCTCGCCGCATGGGCATACCGATCCGCGCTGGTTTGCGGAGAACAAGCCGTTTCCCAATCCTGCGGCGCTCTTCATCCAGCCGGACCACTACATCTTTCGCATGCTCTACTCGCAGGGGGTGAGCCTGGAATCTCTGGGCATTCCCCAGACCGATGGTAAGGAGCAGGCCGATCCGCGCGAGGTATGGCGGATTTTTGCGAAGCATTACTATCTCTTTCGCGGTACGCCTACGCGGCTGTGGCTGGACTACAGCTTCAGCACACTGTTCGGTCTGACCGACCGTCTGTCCCCGAAGAATGCGGACGAGTACTACGACATCATTGCGCGCAAGCTGCAGACCCCGGAGTTTCTGCCGCGCGCCCTCTTCGAGCGTTTTCGCATTGAGGTGCTCGCGACCACTGACGCGGCGTTCGACACGCTTGAGTATCACCAGCAGATCAAGGTCTCGGGATGGAAGGGGCGCGTGCTGCCAACGTTTCGTCCCGATGCGGTTGTCGACGCGGAGTACACGGGTTTCCAGGAAAACCTTAAGAAGCTGGGCCAGGTATCAGGCGAGGATGTCTCCACGTGGAAGGGCTACCTGAACGCGTTGCGCTCGCGACGGGCTTTCTTCAAGCAAAATGGCGCGACTGCGACCGACCATGGGCACCTGACGGCGCAGACCGCGGACCTGCCGTTCGCCGAAGCGGAAAAACTTTATGGCCGTGTTTCCACCGGCAAGATGCAGCCGGGCGATGTAGAACTTTTTCAGGCACAGATGCTGACGGAGCTCGCCGGGATGAGCGTGGAAGATGGGCTGACGATGCAGTTGCACCCCGGCTCCGTGCGCAACTACAACCCGCAGGTCTACACGAAATTCGGGCGCGACAAGGGCGCGGACATTCCAGCACCGACAGAGTATGTGCGCTCGCTGCGGCCGTTGCTCGCGAAGTATGGCAATGAACCAAACTTCACGCTAATCCTTTTTACGCTGGACGAGACGGTCTTCACGCGCGAGCTGGCACCGCTGGCCGGCCACTTTCCAAGCGTGAAGCTGGGGCCGCCGTGGTGGTTCCTCGATTCTCCGGAGGGCATGATGCGCTTCCGCGAGACCGCGACGGAGACCGCCGGCTTCTACAATACGGTTGGCTTCAACGACGACACGCGGGCGTTTCTGTCGATCCCAGCGCGGCACGATGTTGCGCGTCGCGTCGACTGCGCTTTCCTGGGGCGGCTTGTCGCCGAGCACCGCCTGGATGAAGACGAGGCCTTCGAGGTGATCCAGGACCTGACGGTGAATCTGGTGCGTAAGGCATATAAGTTGGGTTCGCCGAGCTGAGGCCATTGCCGCTTACGATAGAAACGTGAGCCGGTTTTCTGCACGCACTGCGTGGGACACGGCTGAAAGCAGCTTTGCGGCGGCGGTGCGCGAGGCACGCGAGGTTGCGCAGCGCGACGGGCGGAAGATCTACGATCTGACGATCTCGAATCCGACAAAGTGTGGATTCAAATACGACGCCCAGGCTTTACTGGCGCCGCTTAACGATGCGCGCGCCCTGGCCTATGAGCCGGAGCCGCGAGGGTTGGTGATTGCGCGCGAAGCGGTTGCGCGGTACTACGCAAGGCACGGCGCGGCAGTTGCCGTAGATGACGTGATGCTGACGACGAGCACCAGCGAAGGGTACAGCTTTCTCTTCCGGTTGCTGTGCAACGCCGGCGATGAGGTGCTCGTGCCACAACCGAGCTATCCGCTATTCGACTACCTCGCAGACCTGGATGATGTGCGGCTCAAGATGTATCCGCTGTTCTATGACCATGGCTGGTGGATCGATCGAGCGCGGCTGGAAGCGCTCATCACCGAGCGAACGCGAGCAATCATGGTCGTGCATCCCAACAATCCAACAGGGCATTGGACACGCTCCGAAGAGCGCTCATGGCTGGAGGAGCTATGCGCGAGGCGCGGGTTGGCGCTGATCGTGGATGAGGTGTTTCTGGATTATCCGCTTACGGGCGAGGCAGGGAAGAGCTTCGCCGCTGGGGAACATCCCGCGCTGACCTTCGTACTCAGCGGACTGAGCAAGATCGCGGGGCTCCCGCAGATGAAGGCGGCATGGATCGCGGCGATGGGGCCGGAGCAGGAGAGGCGCGAGGCGCTGGCCCGGCTGGAAGTGATCGCCGATACCTTCCTCAGCATGAATGCTCCGGTGCAGCTGGCCATGCCCAGGTGGCTGGAGACAGCCAGCGGAATTCAGGATGAGATTCGGGTCCGTGCGCAACGAAACTATGCTCGGGTACGGCGCATCGCTGCGGAACATCCAGAGCGGCTGCAAGTGCTTCATGCCGATGCAGGCTGGAGCGCGGTGGTGGCACTCAGGGGATGGACAGGTGAAGGCGAACTGGCCCTGTGGCTTGTGCGGGAGCGAGCGGTGATCGTCCATCCGGGATCGTTTTACGGTATGCCGGAACGGAACCGGATCGTCGTGAGCCTGATTGGGCCGGAAGAGGAATCGGAAGAAGGCATTCAGCGTGCCATTGGGCTGTGAATTTGCTGTGGAATAGAGCTGCGGTGCGATGAACCGAAGGAATAAACAAACGAGCGGCGTGGCTTCAGTAACAGTTTAACTGTGTCATCGTAAGTAATTGAAACTGTGCTATTTCTAGTTCTGCGTCAGGTCAGAAAGGGATTCGTCGCGCGCTCGTCTCCAATGGTCGTTGCCGGTCCATGGCCGGGAATGACGACCGTCGAATCTGGAAGGGCTAGAAGTTTCTGGTGGATGGAGCGAAGGAGGGTGGCGGGATCACCGCCGGGCAGGTCGGTGCGGCCGACCGAGCCGGCGAAGAGGGTGTCGCCCGCGAGCAACAGGCTGTGATCGGGGAGGTATAGGCACACGCTGCCCTGGGTGTGGCCAGGGGTGTGGAGAATATGTCCGGTGATGGGGCGCTCCTGGCGGTGCTCGATGGTTCGTTCTGCGTTTTGAAGCCCAAATCTGCCAATTGCGATGACTCGGCCATCTTCGAGCGTGTCATCGGGAGGAGGGACCTCCGGAGTCGGGATACCGAGCCAGTCCGCCTGCAGGTCCATCATGTTTACGAGTTCGAGATCGCGGGGATTGTAGAGGATGGGCGCGCCGGTGAGCGCCTTCAGGCGCGCGGCGCCGGCGATGTGATCGATATGCGCATGGGTGACCAAAATCTGCTTCACGCGCAGATGGTGGCGCTCGAGGACGGCGACGATGCGCGGGATGTCGTCGCCTGGATCGACGACGATCGCCTCGCCTGAGGCCTGATCGCCCAGGATGGAGCAGTTGCATTGCAGCAGGCCGACAGGGAAGACCTCGTGAATCATTTTCCTCGATTATCTATCGCAATTGGGGTGCGGAGCCGAACAAAGAAAAATGCGCAAGCCGAAGGGCCTGCGCATTTGCGAAACCGGAGACATTTACTTGTGCTTCGGCGCGGACTGGGTCTGCTGGCTGCCAAAGAGCACGGAGTGAGTGGGATTATTGGTGCGCGCCAGCAGGATGGTAAGCACCAGCGACAGCAGCATAAAGACAACGGAACCCCAGGTGGTCAGCCGGGTGAGCAGGTTTGCTGCGCCGCGGGGACCGAAAGCGGTCTGCGAGCCCTGGCCGCCGAATGCGCCCGCGAGATCGGCAGATTTGCCCTGCTGCAGCAGGACCACAAAGACAATAAACAGGCAGACAATGACGTGGATGGCGATGAGAAAAGGAATCATGGCGTGATGCGGAACCCCTGAAACGAGATGAGTGCAGACAAACCGCTCGGCAGCCTATGGATTGTGCGGAGGACGGAATCGGAAGCGCTTGCGCCTCAGTTGCATTACAAGTTTATCATGACGCTTTGCGAGTTCATGTGGTTCATTTATGCTCGCTTTGGCTGTCTTGAATACTGGGGTTGAGCGATATTGAGATGGTATCTCCTCCATTTGCCAGAAGTCATAGAGGGTTTTTGGGATGCGAATTGGTGGTAGATCATTGGGCACGATTGCCAAAGCATCGTTTGAGCGTAGGCACCTTAATGCAGCAATCAACATGTTTCGCCGGTATCCGTACCCCGCCGATGTTTTTAACAGATATTTTTTTATGCGGGGTACATACCCAGCTGCGATTCCGGTCAATACACCGGCAGGCCGGATTTTGCTCAACGTCTATAGTCAGCACGATATTCTAACCATCAACGAAATATTTTGCCGCCTGGACTATCGTGCCGATGACAGCGACGAGATCGTAGTCGACTTCGGATCCAATATTGGAATCTCCGCAGCTTACTTTCTGACAACATCCCCGGCATCCCATACCTATTTGTTTGAGCCTCTAATCTCCAATGTGGAGCGCCTGCATAAAAACCTGGCGCCCTATCAAGGCCGGTATACGTTGACCGAAGCCGCCGTAGGCACGACCAATGGCCAGGTTGAGTTTGGCTGGGAGGAAAGCGGTCGGTACGGTGGTGTCGGGATGGCAACCGGTAACTACATATCTGTCCGCTGCATCGATTCCAACGAGATATTGCAAACCATAGTAGAGAAGCACGGCCGCATCGACATTTTGAAGATCGATATAGAGACGTTGGAAGAAGCCGTGACTACACGTATCCCCGTCGAGACCGCTCGAAAAATCAAGAAGGTATACGTTGAGTTCCCGTTTTCCAGCAATCCGTTAGAGCGCACGCATTCCCACATTCAATACGGCTCGGTGGCTCAATTTACCTGCAAGTCGTTTGTGCCGTGAGCAGTAGCTACACCAAAGTTCTTCCAAGAGAAAATTCGTGTTGCGAGTGACGAACAACGAGGCCCGGTGTCGGACAGCCCTTCTTAATTGGTGCGGAGGAGGGGACTTGAACCCCTATGCCTTGCGGCGCTAGCACCTCAAGCTAGTGCGTCTGCCAATTTCGCCACCTCCGCAGGGAGCCTGACGCGCGCAGTCTCGGTGCGGCAGGAGCGAAGTTTCCGATGCCAAGTATAGCATTTTGCGATTGGCAGGATGCGGTTGGACGAGCTACTCCCTTGGCAGGAGAGATTTTGCGGAGTTTTGGCTCGTTACACAGCCGAAGGTATCCGAATCGATTCAGCGTCATTCCAAGACGAGTCTTACATTTTTTTTACGCGCGTTGCCTCTATAAAGAGGAAAGTGGACCGGATCCTGGCGGTCGCCGGCAATCGATCCGGACATCACGCCTGCCGCGGCGTATGATCCGGCGCCCCGGATAGCGCCGGAACGGAAGATGACCAGCGAAGCAGTGCGCGAGTTGGTTACGGCCGAACTGACGCCGCGGCAATTCGGCCTGCTCGGAAGAAAGGATGCCAAAGACACTCAAACCCGCTTGATGAGCGAATTTTTTGATTCTACTTTGGACTTTCTTGGAAGTGGCTGGAGCTGAGTATGGTGGGCAGTGAGGGACTCGAACCCCCGACATCCTGCTTGTAAGGCAGGCGCTCTACCAACTGAGCTAACCGCCCACGTGTTGGCAGCAGGTCTTAGTGTAGGGGAAGTATCCGGACACGCGCAATCTCAGGCGTGGTCACACTCATTGTGCAAACGCCGGCGACCAAGAAACGGCATCCAACGTGTCGATGTGTTCCATGCGATCTTGTATGCTGGCCGGCATAGCACTGCTGCTTCTTGGTCGGGCTGCTTACGCTCAGACTCCGACCTCCGATGCTGACTCGGATCGCGATGGCCTGACTGACGATCTGGAGCAACGGCTGCTCGTACAATTCATGCCCACCTTCATGATCGCGCGCCATGATTGCGCCAAGGAGCCGGGCCAGTTTGTCACGGGCATTCGCGAGCCGACGATCGAACAGGAGGACGGCACGATTTACGGACAGGTATTTCCGCACAAGACAGGAAGCGGCGATGGCAGAACGGTGGAGATTCACTACTACCATCTGTGGCGGATGGACTGCGGCCGCCGCGGCCACCCTCTCGATACGGAGCACGTCTCCGTGCTGGTGCGCGCTGCTGGTGTCGATACGGAGGCAGCCACGTGGAGAGCGGTGTACTGGTATGCGGCAGCGCACGAGAATACGGTCTGCGATGTAAGCCAGATCAGTCGCGCGAGCACATTGGACGCTATAAACCATGGCGCCACGGTGTGGATCTCCGCGGGCAAACATGCCTCGTATCTCAATCACGAACTCTGTCAAAAGGGCTGTGGCGCCGACCGATGCGAGGAGATGGTGCCTCTGAAGGTCAGCCAGATCGTAAATCTTGGCGAGCCGCGACATCCGATGAACGGCTCCGCGTTCATTTCATCCACGCGGTGGCCGCTGAAGGAGAAGATGGAGGTCACAAATTTTCCCCCGCCGGCGCTCACCCGGCTGGAGGAACTTCCCGACACGGATATTGCGTGGTTTCATTCCGGCAGGCATCCCGCGCAAGGGGTGATCGCAGCCGGCGGTTCGACGCAGAATGGAATCGCCAGAGGCGGCCGCGACACTGACGATGCACTCACGAGCGCCGATGGCTCGACCGACGTCGCCATTTCGCTAGCGAAGAAATCAACCGGCAATGCATTGAGCAAGAGCTATCGCAAGACCGCACACGCGCTCGGGATTGCGTCGCGGCGGGTTGGGAAGGCTGTTGGAGTGGCGTCCGGCGCTCCGAAGTGACGCCATCGCAGGGAGCGGACTTCCGGCCTGGCAATCAAGAGATGGTGGTGGCGGGAGCCGAAGGGGCGGACGTGATGTCGAGGTACTGACGATACATGCGCAGCCGCCAGTGAACGATCATGCCAAAGGCGAGGACGAAAAAGATGGCGCCCGTCTGCGTGATGGAGAGAAAGCGATCGAAGTAGCTGTGTGCGGCGGTACGGACGATGGCGAGCACGATGATGACCAGAAAAAAAGCGTTCGATCGCTGCATCATCACGTTATCGCCAATGCGGGTAAGACGGGAGGTGCGCAGCAAAGGGTACGCGAGGACTGTAGCGCCGAGGAAGAAAGCGGCCAGCCCCCAGGTCCACGGAATGCGGCACTGCGGCGCGATGAACATGCAAAACCCAGTGGACATCCCCAGAGGCGGGATAAGGATTTTGCGCGCCGTGACAACGCTGCGGCCTTCGTGCACGCGCCAGACCAGCACTCCACAGGCACCGATGAGTGAGGCGAGCAGCGAAAATTCCTTGGGAGAGATCATCAGTTTAATTATGCCGCACTGAGCGGGTAAGTCTGGTATGCGCGATGCGCGCGGCGCCTGCCCCGTGAGGGATCACCACTGCAGGAGCACAAGTTCGAGGCAAAAGCCGGGCCCCATCGCGGCGAGCACGCTGTAGGTTCCTGGGGCGCCGCGATGTGACCTGAGCGTTTCCTCCAGCACAAAAAGCACCGATGCAGCGGATAGGTTGCCAACCTCGCGCAGGCTCTTCCATGAGAGTGCGAGGGCATCGGGCGGGAGCTCGAGTGATTTTTCGACCGCTTCGAGGACCTTGGGTCCGCCCGAATGGAAGATCCAGGACGAGATGTCATTCAGCGCGAGGCCGTGTTCTGCGAGAAAGGCGTCTGCATTGCCGCGAAGGTTTTTGAGCACCACCTTGGGCACGTCGGGGGAAAGGACGATTTTGAAGCCGAAGGCGCCGATATCCCAGCCCATCACGGGCTCAGTATTGCGATAGAAGACGGAGCGGGTAGCGGCAATATGGGGTCCGGTGGAAGCTGCTGGCGGTATGGTTTCGGCCCCGGAAATGAGCACCGCGGCCGCTCCATCGCCGAACAATCCGCAGGAGATGAGGTTGGCGATGCTCTGGTCCGAATCCTGCCAGGTTAAGGAGCAGAGTTCGACAGAAAGTAGGAGCGCATGTTCGCGCGGGAAGGCGCGGACGTAATCCGCGGCGCGAGCGATGCCGGCGGCTCCGGCGACGCAGCCCAGGCCGAAAATCGGCGTGCGCTTGACGGAGTCAGGGAAGGGAAGTCGGTTGATCAGACGCGCATCTACGGTGGGGCTGGCAATGCCAGTGACGGAAGTAAAGAAAAGCGCAGACACATCCGCGGGCGTGAGGCCGACGGGCGCCAGCGCACATCGGATGGCGCATTCGCCGAGCGCCACTGCGTGCTCGATCCAGGTGTTGTTGGTTGCGGTAAACGTATCCAACGCCGTATAGGCTTCGAGTGGAAGAACAAAGTGGCGAAAGTCGACGCCGCAGTTGGCATGCAGCCGAGTGAGCAACCGCTGGTCGCTGAGTCTGTCCTGCCAGCGGGCGAGGAGGGCCTCACTGATCTGGGCCTGCGAAAAACGGTGTTCGGGGAGGGCGGTGCCGACGGAAGCGATGCGCATGAAGTCTCAGTGGGCGAGTGCAACCGCAGCAAGGACTTATGAGCCGCGGCTGCCTCACACATTTCAGGATAAGGGCGATCCGGCAGAACGCGCGCCCGGTGACATACAGGAGACAAGAAAAATGCAGACGCGCGATATCCGGGACACGAAGGGCCTCACAAAGCTGGCTTTTCGCGATGTGAAAGAGAGTATGAAGACTTGGTGGAGCTGAGCGGGATCGAACCGCTGACCTCCTCGTTGCGAACGAGGCGCTCTCCCAGCTGAGCTACAGCCCCCACCGGCCGGCCTGATGCCTCGGCTTCCCGCCATGCCGGAGCATGCGTAATACGCAACCGAGGACCACGCGGCCAACTCTGTAAGTGTAACAGGGCGCGACGGCTCCGCCTAGCTCCGATGTCATCAGGCTTCCAGCTCCCAGCCAGTTCTGTTGCAGGAATTGCGGCTTGTGCACATCAGGATGGAGGGCTTACGCTCTGCCGGCCGAATCCGCCGCGCTCAGGCGTTCGGATCGCCATCGAAAGTTGCATACATTTTCCTTGTGGTCTGTGTAGTCTTGTAGGGTGCATCTCTCACATTGGCCGCGCAGGTCGGCGGAGTAGCCGCGTTGGATTTCCTGGACACAATTCGCGACTGGCTGGACATGCTCGATCCTCAGGTGCGCGGATATGTTGTGCAGGTCCTGCGGCTCTGTATCTGGCTGGTCATCCTCTCCGTCGTATTCACGCCGCTGGAGCGCCTGTTCGCGCTTCGTCCCAAAAAGCTTTTTCGGAAAGCGATCCTCACCGATATCGGCTATTACTTCCTCAATAGCCTGGTTCCCGGTTTCCTTCTCGGCTTTCCGGTAGCGGCGATCGCCTGGAGCGTTCACCACTTCGTTCCCGCGGGGTATCTGGCATTTGTCGCTCATATGCCTCTCTGGGCGCGTCTGACCGGCGCCATGGTGGTCGGAGAAATCGGTTCTTACTGGGGGCATCGCTGGAGTCATGAAATTCCGCTGCTGTGGCGCTTTCATTCCATCCATCACAGCGCCGAGGAGATGGATTTTCTCGTCAGTTCGCGCGCTCACCCGGTGGATCTCGTGTTCACCCGGATCTGTGAGTTGACGCCGATGTATGTGCTCGGCCTGACTGCCACGGGAGGATTGCAAGGAACCTGGATTCCCATTGTGGTCATCCTGATTGGCCAGTTCTGGGGCTTCTTCATCCATGCCAATCTCAACTGGCGCTTCGGTCCGCTGGAGTGGTTTATCTCCACGCCTCCGTTCCACCATTGGCACCATACCAACGACGGTCCGGAGTACATCAACAAGAACTATGCGCCCATGCTGCCATGGGTGGACAAGCTCTTCGGTACCTTCTTCAATCCGAAGGAGAGGCCTGAGCGGTACGGCATCGAACAGCCGATCTCCCCTGTGCTGTTTGACCAGCTCGTTCATCCATTCCTCTTCTGGCGCAAGGGCGCGGCCAACCCCGCCCCGCCTCCGATGGTCAACAGCGAAGAACTCACGTCTGCTGAAATCGACGCATAGCGCGTAGTGCTTGGCACCTGAGTGGCTTACCTGCCAACATACAAAACGCTTCCTTGGAACTTGTGACGAGTCCCGGAGGCGGTTTCGGGCATGCCCAGAATCAGCAATGAGGCTTTCGGGGAAACAACTTTCCCCCGAGAATGTGCACGGAATTGCGTATTCCGATTCGGCGTTGTCAAAATGCGAATCGACATGGCCAAAAAATGGGCGAAATGAGGAAAAATTCGTTCCTGACCTTTGGCAACCCGATTGCTTCGATAGGGGCACAGGCAGCATGTGGTACGCAACGAACGCAACGGCTGGGTGCCGTCCCGGTTCCCTCCAGGTTCGTATCACTGGCTCCGTTGCGTTGGACAAGACTGCTGTATACGAAAGGGACCTGATAATGAATATTCTTCGCGGATATACCAGCAAGTTTCTCACTGCGGCTTTGGTTGCCAGTCTCGCGCCCATTGCCTTTGGCCAAACCGTTCCCAGCCTGACCACTGCGAAGTCGTTCCAGTTTGGATATGACAATGGCGGCAATAACCCGAATACCACCGGCTGGAGCAACGTGGCCGTACCCGGCAACTCAAGCACGAACGGGTACAACTTCGACTTCGTCAATGCAACGTCGGCGAACACCACCGGCGCTCCCGATAACCAGCCGCCAGGCAACACGGTATTTCTTGATAGCGCGATCGCCGCGCAGACTGGTAATCCGTCGATCCTTGCCATGGACAGCGTGTTCAACATCGGCGGCGTAGGCACCACGATCACCGGCTTGTTGCAGAACACCCAGTACACAATCACGTTCGCTTTTGGCGGCGCGCAGCAGACCGGTTACACCGGAACAACCACGGACTCGCTGAGCGTTTTCGTCAATAACGTGCTGGGCCTGAACACGGGCAACATCACCGTTCCGTCGCAAGGCTTCACCGGCTGGAACACGGAAAACGTCACCTTCAACTCAGGCAACAGCACCACCGCGACGCTCTCCTTCCTGGCCAGCGGAAGCTCATCGGGCTCCGGTCAGGAACCGGCGTTCGCTCTGGTGGATGATGTCACAATCGCTCCGACTCCTGAGCCGAGCTCGCTGATGCTGCTGGGAACCGGTCTTGCCGGTCTTGGTGGTCTCATTCGCTCGCGCTTCGGCAAGCGCGCCGCGGCCAGCCTGTAAGCCAGCCGTATCTGCGGCCGGTAACCTAAATACGATCCGCGTGGAAGCGTGGCCCTCTGCCAAAGGGGGCCACGCTTTTCTTTTGCTCCATGTCGTGCTTCTGAGACTATCCCTGATCTCCTTGACCCGGCCTCGATCAAACCCAGCAGGGGCATGCCCGCAAATGTAGATCAGGGCCAATGCAGTTCGCGCGCAGACATCGAGGCGCGCCGGTGATTCTCTTGCCCCGTCGACGACCGAATTCGCTTGGGTCATTGAGATCCGTTTACCCACGGAAACTATTTCCCATCTCTGCCGTCTCCCGTGTATAACACTGCCCGCAGCCATGCCGTCGGTTTTCGTGTGTTCTGAAGTTGATTATCAGGAGGCTCAGCGTGTCTTTTCGACGTACCGCATTCACCCCCGCAGTGTTGCTTGCCCTATGCATCGAGCTGCCTCTTCTCGCCCAGGGCCTCCAGCGTGATACCAAACCGTCCGAAACCGGCGCAGTTCCACCAAAGACCTGGGTCGACAAGGACACCGGCCATCGCGTGTGGCGTGTCTCGGACGAGCCTAACTCCGGAGCCTTCTACTTCAACGTGAACGCGTAAACTCCCGACGGGAAGCAGATGGTCTACAACTCGCCGTCAGGCATCATGGTGCTCGATCTCGCTACTATGAAGAGCAAGCTGCTGGTCCCGAATCCTCCCCGGCCGGCCGCTGCGGATGCCGCGGCTGGCGGGCAGGCCCGCGGCTTCGGAGGCCGCGGATTTGGCGGTCCCCGCGCAATCGTCGCGGGTTATAGAACGAACAGCGTCTTCTACACGCAGACCGATCCCACCACGCGCACGAGCGCCGTTTATAAGGCGGACACCAACACCGGTGCAATCACCAAGCTCATTGAGCTTCCCGGCCGTCTGAGCATCTCCACCATCAACGCCGACGAAACCCTTGCCGCCGGCACGTATAACGCTGCTGAGGTTCCCGGTGACGATCCAAACGCGCCGAACGCGTTTGTAACTCCAGCCGGCGGCTTCGGGCAGGGAGGCGGTCGCGGCGGCGCACGACCCCCTGCTGCAGCCAACTCGAATGCCGCCAATCCGCGCCTCGGGGGCGCCAATGTCCAGTCCAACGACAAGGGCCAGATGATGATTCGCCGGCTGGCCGAACATGTTCCTGTGGTGCTGTTCACGATCCGCCTGGTACCGGGACCCGGCGGCGAGAAAGCCGGAACCATCAAACCCCTGCTGCACACCACCGACTGGATCGACCATGAGCAGTTTTCGCCCACTGACCCGCAATTGCTGCTCTACGCGCATGAAGGCATGTGGCAGGATGTCGATCGCGTCTGGCTCATCCATACCGACGGCACCGGCAACATGCTGGTCCACAAGCGCTCCATGAGGATGGAGATTGCTGGCCACGAGTTCTGGGGCGGCCACGACGACACGCTCTGGTATGACTGGCAGTATCCCAAGGGGGAGGACTTTTTCCTGGCCAGCTACAACGTGCGCACCGGTGAGCGCCTTGCCTACCACATGCAGCGCAATGAATGGTCGATCCATTTCAACGTAAATCGCGACCAGACGCTGTTCTGCGGCGATGGCGGCGACTCCGGCCAGGTGGCGCAGGCGCCCGATGGCGAGTGGATCGAGCTCTTCCATCCGCAGATGATCGCCGCCGATGCGCTTTCCAAAAACGAGCCCTCCTTCTTCCAGCCTGGAGTCTTCCATGCGGAGCACCTGGTCAACATGGCGCACCAGGACTACCACGCGGAACCGAACCCCCGCTTCTCGCCGGATAGCAAGTACGTCTTCTTCACCAGCAATATGTTCGGCCGCGGTTATGTATTCGCTGTAGAAGTGGCGAAGGCTACCGATACGCACGACGCCGTCTCCACACCAGAGCTTGCGACGAAGTACAACCCCGTCATGCCCACACCGACCACAACAGAGAAATAGTCCGAGACATTACAGACATGCACCGACGCACGCTCCTGATTGCAGCCCTCCTCGCGCTTCCTGGTTTTGCGGCAGCACGCGCAGCAACCCCGGCCACACCGTCGCAGCCACGCATCATCCAGTCGCTTGACAGCGGCTGGAAGTTTCTCCAGGCCGATGCTTCCGGCGCGCAGGCCGTCGACTTCGACGACTCCTCCTGGAAGCCCGTCACTCTGCCGCACGACTGGTCGATCGCCGGCCCGGTCAAGGCGGATGCTCCGTCGCGCGGCGCAGGCGGCTTCTTCCCGACAGGCGTCGGCTGGTATCGCAAGAGCTTCACCGTTCCGGCTGCCGAGGCATCGCCCACCGCTGTGCGCCGTACCTTCATCGTCTTCGATGGAGCGATGGCGAACAGTGACGTGTATCTCAACGGCTCGCTCCTGGGCCATCGCCCGTATGGCTATGTGAGCTTTGTGTATGAACTGACCCCGCATCTGCGCCCCGGCGCTAACGTCCTCGCGGTGCGGGTAGATGACTCCCAGCAGCCTGCCTCGCGCTGGTATCCCGGCGCAGGCATCAATCGCAACGTGCGCCTCGTCACCACCGGCGACACGCACATCGTTCCCTGGGGCACATTTGTCACTACGCCGGAAGTGTCTGCCGATTCGGCGAAGGTCCATGTGCGCAGCACGATTGCAAATGAATCTGCTGCCGAGGTCAACCTTCGCCTCCGGGTGCAGCTCATCGGTCCCACTGGCGCAACGATTGCAACCGCGTCTTCTGCCCCGGTCGCATCTCTCGCGCCGAATGCCAACGCCGACCTCGCCGCCGACCTGACCGTCCCGCACCCTGACCGCTGGGACATCGCCCGCGGCGTGCTCTATACCGCGCACGTCACCCTACTGCGCGACGGCAAGCCAGTCGACGAAGAATCCGTCCCGTTCGGCATCCGCGAGTTCCACTTTGACGCGGACAAGGGGTTCTTTCTCAATGGCGTTCATCACAAGGTCTTTGGAGCAGCTCTCCACACCGATGGCGGGGCTGTCGGCACTGCTGTTCCGCTGGCGGTCTGGCAGCGCCGCCTCACCGCGTTGCGCGCCCTCGGTGTGAATGCTATCCGTACCGCGCACAATCCGCCCGCGCCGGAGTTCCTCGACCTTGCAGACCGCATGGGCTTCCTCGTGATGGATGAGATGTTCGACTGCTGGACCGTCGGCAAAAACACGTACGACTACCACCTATATTTCCGCGACTGGTCCACGCGCGACACCGCCGACACCGTGATGCGCGACCGCAACCACCCGAGCATCATCCTGTGGTCCGCCGGCAATGAAATTCACGACACGCCCAAGCCTGACATCGCCATCCCCATCCTCAAATCGCTCGTTGCCACGTTCCACGCCAACGATCCGACGCGCCCCGTGACTCAGGCGCTGTTCCGTCCGAACGCCAGCCACGACTACGACGACGGCCTCGCCGACCTGCTCGACGTGGTCGGTCAGAACTATCGCGAGAACGAGATCCTGGCCGCGCACGCCCAGAAGCCTACGCGCAAGATCATCGGCACGGAGAACACCCACGACCGCAACCAGTGGGTCGCCATGCGCGACCACCCCGAGTACTCTGGCCAGTTCCTGTGGTCCGGCATCGACTACCTTGGCGAAGCGGGCCGCTGGCCTAACATCGGCTCGGGCTCGGGCCTGCTGCTGTCGAACGCCCTCACGCGCCCGCGGGCCCTTGAGCGCCAGAGCTGGTGGGCGACAACGCCGATGGTCGCGATCGTGCGCCGTGTCTCCGCCGCACGCCGCGGTCCCATCGATCCCGGCTACGCCAATGCGACCTCCACCAATCAGGCAGCTGCTCCTGCCACTCCGGGCGCACAGCTTCCTCCGCTTGACCCGTCTGTCCGCTTCTTCCAGCCGCAGCTTGCGGACTGGTCGCCCAAAGATCAGGCGCCGCACACGGAAAATGTCGAGGTGTATACCAACGCGCAGCAGGTCGAACTCTTCCTCAACGGCAAATCACTCGGTGTGCAGAAGCTCCACCCGGATGCAAGCCCCATCAGCTACCAGGTCCCGTTTGAGCCCGGCACGCTGAAGGCGGTCGCAAGCAATGACCTCGGTGTGGTGGTCGCGACGGACGAGCTGAAGACGGCAGGGAAGCCGGCCCGTATCGTCTTGAGCGCAGACAAGCCGAATGTGGCGATCACGCCGGATTGGAATGACGTGCGCTACGTCACCGCAACCCTCGTCGACGCCAACGGCACACGCATCCCGGACTCATTGACGATGGTCCACTTCTCTACCTCAGGCCCCGGCTCCGTCATCGCGGTGGACAACGGCAACATGACCGACCACGATCCTTTCCCGTCGCCGCAGCGCACACTCTACGACGGCAAGGTCACCGCCATCGTGCGCGCCAGCGGCTCCTCGGGCAGCATCAAGGTCAAAGCCACTGCCGATGGCCTGCCGCCTGCAAGCCTTACCCTCGCTACGGCGCCTATCAGCAGGGAAGATCCCGCCCTCGCTCGAACTTCCGAGACGGAACGCGGATTCTGACCATCGGGCAGACCGGCCGCCCTATCCTTTCGCACGCGAAAGGAAGGGATAAGGTCTCCAAGCCTGTGCGTTTTCGCTTTGGTCCTATTTCGTTCACCAACGCGGATCAAATAGGCCAACCCACCCTTCGGTTCGCGAAGGATGGGCACCCCATCATTGCCTGATCTACGCGGTGGTGGTGGCGCAGTAGGCGTCGAAGGCGCGGGTGAGTTCTTCGGCGATGGCGGGCGCGGTGGAGGTCTCAATCGCGGAGCGTTGCATGAGGTAGACGAGCTGGCCGTCGCGCAGAATGGCGATGGCCGGCGAGGTGGGCGGGTGTCCGGCGAAGTAGCCACGGGCTTTTTCCGTAGCGTCGCGGTCCTGTCCGGCGAAGACGGTGATGGCTTGGGTGGGTTTGGTAGTGTGCTGCATGGCCATGCGGACGGCGGGGCGCATCTTTCCGGCGGCACAGCCGCAAACGGAGTTGACGACGAGCATAGTGGTGCCGGGGCGGGCGAGGGCGGCGTCGACGTCATCGGGCGTGCGCGCTTCCTGAATGCCGGCGCGGGTGAGTTCTTCGCGCATGGGGATGAGCATGATCTCTGGGTACATAAGGTCTCCTGATTCGATTGTACGGGCTCGGAAGGTTCGAGGTGCGAGGTTCGGGGTTCGAGGCGGGTGCGAGGGACGAGATGTTGTTCTACATCACCCGTCCGTCCTTCGACTTTGCTCAGGACAGGTTCCGAGCGCTACGGATGGGGCACCCCGAGTTTTGTCGGAGAGAGAAATGCGGGGATTCCTCGCCGATGGCTCAGAATGACAGGTTCGCTTTGCCGGTGGTGATCGATGAGGTTTGTGGCACGATCCCACCCAAGCGGAGCTTGGGTGGGGCACCCCGCGGCTTGTTACGGCTGTTACGAAAGTCTGGCTGTCTTTGACTTCGGTGGCAGTCGCTTTTGTGGAACTTCGGCTAGTCTGGGTGCGTGACGATTCATGCCGATGTACCGCTGGCGCCGATGACGACCCTTGGCGTCGGTGGCCCTGCGCGATGGCTGGTTGTAGCACAAGATGCCCACGAGCTGCTGGCGGCGGTGCGTTTTGCGCGCGAGCAGCGAGCGCCATTTTTTGTGCTCGGCGGCGGCAGCAACGTGCTGGTCTCCGATAAGGGCTTTCCTGGTGTTGTGATCCGTTTTGGCGGTCGAGGGGAAATTGAAATGCAGCGGCAGAACGGCACTGGGACGGTGAGCGCGGACGCCGGAGTGGAGTGGGATTCGCTGGTGCTGTTTGCACTGCAGAAGAACCTTGGCGGAGTGGAGTGCCTGGTGGGGATTCCGGGGTCGGTGGGCGGGACGCCGGTGCAGAACGTGGGCGCATATGGCCAGGAGGTCTCGCGGACGATCACGCGCGTGTGCGCGGTAGACCTGGAGGCCGAGGAGGAGGTCGAGCTGACGCCGGCGGAGTGCGGCTTCTCGTATCGGCAGAGCATCTTCAACACGACGAAGCGTGGGAGGTACGCGATCACGCGCGTGGATTATGGGCTGTCACCGGACGCCACGCCGCATATCGAGTATCGCGACCTGAAGGCGCATTTTGCGGGCAAGCCGAAGCCGACGCTGCTGGAGACGGCGTCGGCGGTGCGCGCGATCCGCGCGAGCAAAGGGATGCTGCTGTCGGCGAGCGATCCGGATTCGCGGAGTGCGGGCTCGTTTTTCAAGAACCCGATTGTGCCGCTGGAGATGGTGGCGAAGGTTGCGGCGGTAAAGGGCTGCAAGGCGGAAGAGGTTCCGCAGTTTCCGGCTGGCGCGGCAGGGAAGACGAAACTTTCCGCGGCGTGGCTGATCGAGCTGTCGGGATTCCAGCGCGGCTTTGTGATGGGGAACGTGGGGCTTTCCACGAAGCACGTGCTGGCGATCGTGAACCGCGGAGGCGCGACCGCAGCGGAGGTTGTTGCGCTGCGCGATGCGGTGGTGGATGCGGTGCGCGCAAAGACGGGGATCGTGCTGGAGCAGGAGCCTGTGCTGGTGGGGTTTTAAGGGCAAAGGCTTAACACCGAAGGACACCGATCAGACCGATTTTAGGGATAGAGACAAAAGCAGAAGCGCGATTCGAGAGCTATAAGCTGACGCTATTAAGCTGTGAGCTAAAAGCAAATACAGCGGTGCTTCGTCTCGCTACGCGCTCCACAGGATGACGGCGACGTGGTGGTCGGCTCAATCCCACTCATCGCGTATCCACCCCAGCGAGCAAAGACGCTCGCCGGGGACCCCGGACCGCGCGATGAATGGGGCACGGATTCGTGGTGAGTGGAAATCCCTCAGCGATTGAGTTGCTGGAGGAGGCGGAGGCGTTCTTCGGCGAGGACGATGTCGACGGGGCCTTGGGCGATGACTTTGCCGTCGGCGATCTTGATGACTTCGGCGCCGAGTTGGAAGGCTTCGGCGACGTCATGGGTGACGGAGAGGACGGGGATGACGTGCTCGGCGAACCTTCCCTGAAGGTATGGCAGCAACTGGTCACGGCGCGTGTTGTCCATGCCGGTGAAGGGTTCGTCGAGGAGGACCATGCGTGAACTTGTCGCGGTGACGGCCCGTGCGAGATTCAGCCGCTGTGCCTCTCCACCGGAGAGGCGATTGACTCCGACGCCCGAGAGATGCTCGAGGCCGAAGCTTTGAAGTATCTCGCGGGCGCCCTTAACGGCGTGCAACATCTGTTGCGGGTTGAGCGTGGTCCATGCGATGCCATAGAGCAGATTTTCGGTTACGTTCATGTGCGGGAAGAGTTGGGGCTGCTGCGGGGCGAACCGGATGTCGCGCTGGTGTGCGGACGTAAACACACCTTGATCTGAGTCGAAGAGCGTGAGCCGATTCTCAATCTGCGAACCGGGCATGGTTGTGCTGAGAATTCTGCCCTCGTCTGGCTTCAGTAAACCCGCGATGGCGCGAAGAATGGTCGTCTTGCCGGAGCCGGATGGGCCGAAGAGGATGGTCCATGGCTTGTCGAGGGCGAAGTCGAGGTCGATTTGAAGCGCGCCGATGCGATGGCGGATTTGCACGTTGAGGTGCGCGGCGGGTGAGCAGGTCTTCTCGGCGGCCGGTGTTGAGCCTGACGCGCTATCCAAGGAGCGGCCTCCGGGCGGCGCCGCGCCAGTAGATGGCGAGGAGAGTGAGGAGGCTGAAGGCGAGGAGGAGTTCGGCGGTGCGGTTGGCAGCGGCGTAGTTGAAGTCCTGCACCTGGTCGTAGAGAGCGATGGAGAGGGTGCGGGTGGCGCCGGGGATGTTGCCGCCGAGCATGAGGACGACGCCGAATTCGCCGACGGTGTGAGTGAAGGTGAGGACCGCTGCGGTGACGAGCGAGGGCTTCGCGAGCGGGAGGGTGATAGTGGTGAAGACTCGGAGCGGCGATGCGCCGAGGGTGGAGGCGACTTCGAGCAGGGCGGGGTCGACGGCGCGGAAGCCGGCCACGAGCGGCTGCACGGCGAAGGGAAGCGAGTAGAGGATGGAGCCGATGACGAGTCCGGAGAACGAGAAGGCGAGCGGGTGTCCGAGGAGATGGATGATAAGGCGTCCGGGAGCGGTGAGGGGGCCGAGGGCGACGAGGAGGTAGAAGCCGAGGACGGTGGGCGGCAGGACGAGCGGCAGGGCGACGACGGACTGGGCGAGCGCGCGGAGAGGGCCGTTGCCGGAGGCGATCCACCATGCGACGGGCAGCGCGATGGCAAGCAGCAGCGCAGTGGTGGTGAGCGCGAGGCGCAGCGTGAGCCAGAGGGCTTCGGAGTCCATTGGGGACAAGTGTAGCGGGTGGGCGGGAAAGGTTCGAGCGGCGAGGTTCGAGGCGGGTGCGAGGGCGATTCGGCTGGGGCAGCGAATTTGTTCTACCCCACCCGCCCGCAAAGAGCGCGTACGTATGGGGCACCCGAGCTTTGTTGCAAGGAATAAATGCGGGGATTCTTCGGCTACGCCTCAGAATGACAGGTTTCGATCTTGACCTGGCTGTTGTTGAGAGATGGTGGCTCGGTTTCACCCAAGCGAAGTTTGGATGGGGCCACCCAATTCACTGGACGGGGTCGAGGCCGTGCGGGGGGAGGGTGTGCTGGATGGCGGGGGAGCGGAGCCAGTCGAGGAAGTGGTGGGCGTCGGCTTTGTGTTGGGACTTGAGGATGACGACGGCGCACTGGCGGATTTCAGGATAGGTTTGCGCGGGGATGCGGATGAAGGAGCCGGCCTGCTGCATCTCCGGTGTAGTGGCGGAGGTGAGC